>Ga0068855_100000510_pt1 | contig 47941 bp, 45 predicted proteins | sample KBSCornC52_FD_66592 | JGI IMG/M metagenome (GOLD analysis project Ga0068855, IMG submission 66592) | Corn rhizosphere microbial communities from Kellogg Biological Station, Michigan, USA - KBS Corn C5-2 | ecosystem: Host-associated > Plants > Roots > Rhizosphere > Soil ... | reverse complement strand
ATAGAGATTCCTGCTCTTCTTGCAAGATGTGTTTAGGATATCTGTATTGCCAGCCTATGCAAGGCTCCGTAACGTTCTGTAAATTACGGGAGTAACATGGCTTGCATCTAATCTGGATGGGGGATAAACACACCATTGACGACGATAAAAAAGGCGGGTTCCATAGCGATCTCATTGCTCCTGGTGACAGCATTTACGGTGGCCCAGGTTGCCTACCAGCCAAAGTTCAAGGGCGATCCAGCTCGATCTGACTCGGAAGCAGCCGCGCTCGGTTACATGCGCACCTTCCTCCGCGCCCAGCGGATTTTCAAAAAGAAAAACAGCCGCTACGCCACCAGCCTGCTGGAATTGACCAAGACCGGCTCCTTTACGCGCCGCATGGCTGGCACCGACCGTGGCGACTATACCGTGAAGTTCCACTCCCACAAGGAAAAAGACACCTTCGAGATCACCATGCTCCCCAAGCAGGAAGACACCATGCATCGTTCGTTCTTCTCCGATGAGCAGGGAAAGATTCGAGCCGAGGAGCAAGGCGAAGCCAGTGAAAGCTCGCCGGTGCTGAAAGCCGACTCAGAGTCGGGCGGATAAAGCTAAAGGTTCAGCCGTAGTTCGACCTTGGGCTGCCCAGCCGCGTCGTTGCCTAGGACGACGAGAGCATAGGCCGCTTCGTCATCTACCGTATGAAGACCACTTCGACCGCGAAAGGGAGCGGGCTAGGCCGATTTGCGACTTTCTCTGCCCTGCGGGTGGTTCAGGAGGGAAGACTTCGATGGAACTGAGGGAAAGGACTTTAAGAGAAGTCGGATAGAAACCCGGCAGCGGCCTCGGGACGGGTTATCCGCGCGCTTCCTGTTCCAGCCATCTGTCAAGTTCTTCCGCTGCTGCAGTCACGAATCGGCCCTTCTTCCTTACTGGCATTCCCTCTTTCGCCCAGCGCTGAACAATGGGGATTGGTTGACCTAAGAAGGCACCGACTTGTTGCCAACCTCTGAGTTGTTGCAGTTCCGACCCGCGACGTTTGTCCTTCGGAGTCTTCGGGAAAATGCCGCCCTCCAGCAATCTGGTCCTTCTCGATGCCAGAATAAACATGGGCATACCCCCAGCGCGCAAGCCCCTTGAGCTGTTTCCCCCCACGCTAGGCCCAGCCGGATGATGGGTCAATTGCACGAAAGTTGTAGGGAACCCAGCATTGGTTACGGGTGCCACCAGGAGAGCCGCGGGTTTGCGGCTCTTGAAAAGCTCGAGGAATAGGAAGAATGCCGATCTTCTCGGCCATGGGGCGGGCCGCTTTCAAGGCAAGCAGGCCGGAGTGGCTCCTTGCCGCCGCGAAGCGTGTGCCGCGCAGCTTGAAATGGCTGCCCGACTCACGACAAAATCCTTCTTTCGTGAGCGCCAGTCCTTCGCTCGCTAGATTCTGGTGCGGGTCAGGGGAACTCGTTCGGCAAGTCTTGACCGGAACTAGTGAGTTGTCGAAAACGTTCCAGAGGTTTTCAGGGACCGAAATACCCCGAGAACCAATTCGCAATCAACCTCTCTGTGGCGGCTGGTACATCTGGATCAGGTTGCCGCATGTATCAGAAAAAATCGCAAGCTTCACTGGTCCCACTTGCTTCGGGTCCGTTGTGAACTTGACGGCGTGCTGTTTCAGGCGCTTTGCCTCGGCTTCAATGTCGTCCACCTCAAAGGCGGCAAGAGGGATTCCTTGCTTGAACATTGCTTCTTGAAACGCTTTTGCAGCAGGGTTCGCGTTTGGCTCAAGCACCAACTCCACATCGGGATAACCATCGGGCGAAACGAGGGTGAGCCAGCGGAATTCCCCAGCCGGAATGTCCTTTGCTTTTTTGAAACCTAAAATATCGGTATAGAACGCGAGGGCAGCTGTTTGATTATCCACCATGATGCTGCTGAGTTTTATTTTCATAGCCTCAGAAGCTATCAGTCTCGTCGGCGGCCTGTCTTCTCGAAAATTGCTCTGTTTCCAAAATCCCGCCCATCAGCGAAAGACAGCCGGGGACCAAGCTCGTTGGTAGATGAGGTTCCGATCGCGAGGCCTGCCGATACCGTCGCTGGAATTCCGACGGCGACATGCCGACACGACGGCGGAAAAGGGCACTGAAGCTGCCGTGACTCGAAAAGCCCACCGCCATGCAAATCTCAGTAATCGATGAATCTGTCAGGACCAAAAGATGTTGCGCCTTCTCGATTTGCGCCCTCACGCGATACTGGTGCGGCGTTTCGCCAAACAACGCCTTGAATATCCGAATGAAATGAAAACGCGTGAGATTGGAAGCCCGGGCGACCGCGCTGATCGAAAGGGGCTCCTCCTCCCAGTCCCGTAGCAGGTCGCGCGCATGGCAAAGTCGGTGAAGAAGGTCGGGGTGAATCATCTTCAGACCAACAATTATATGGGTGGCGGCATGTGCCACTCACTGTGGTGATCGGATCTATCACTAACCTGCCGCACAGCGTGCAATGAGCGCTCTACCGGATCTCACCGAGAGCAAGTGATTCTAGGCACGGCCTCCCCGGTCAATACGTCTAGTCTTCACCGTTTGAAAATCGCCGCTGGCTAAGGCCGAGCGGCAAGCCTCGGGTGTGTTCCGAGTGGGAGTGCACAGTGCGTCTTGCGAAGTGGATCGTCTGGTGGGTGGCCCTCCTTTGGGCGCTTGTCGGCGTTGCTCAGGAGCAGTCGAAGAATCCTGATCCCACTCTCACGACCGTCTTCCCACACTCCATGGATTCCAGGTTTTGGGTGTCGGGGCAGATGAACTTTATTTTTCAGGCCCATCCTGACTTCCCGGCGCTGTACAGCGGCCAACATAGCCTCTCTCCTTATTACGGGAACGCAACTCTCAAGTCCTGACTCTGTTCACGGGGTTTCAAGCCACTCGAAATACTGACCTGCTGCTGGACGTGGAAAGCAGCGGCGGAAGAGGGATTAGTGATGCCCTCGGCCGGGCGGGTTTTACCAATCTCGATGTGGTGCGCAATCCCGACCTAGGATCGGTTCCCTACGTTGCCAGGTTGATGGTTCACCAGATCATCCCCTTATCTTCGGAGCGTGAAGAGTCCGACCGAACTTCACTTGCGCTATCGACATCTGCCCATTCGTCGTCTGGAATTCCGGTTCGGGAAACTCAGCCTCGCCGATTTTTTCGACGTAAATCGGGTTGGAAGTGACAGCCATCTTCAGTTCATGAATTGGACGCTTGATAATAACGGGGCCTATGACTACGCGGCCGATACTCGCGGCTACACTTGGGGCTTCATTGCCGAGTATCAGAGCAAGCCGTTCGGGGTTCGTTTTGGCGAGATGTTGATGCCCAAGGTGGCGAACGGCATCAACCTCGACTGGAATCTCCGACGGGCCCGGGCTGAAAACATCGAGCTTGAATTTCATTCAAGACGCATTGCCCATCGGGAAGGCATGCTTCGACTTCTTTCCTATGTGAACCACGCCAATATGGGAGATTACAGAGAAGCTGTCGCTCGTTTTCGGGACGGCTTGGATGCGGTTCCGACAATTGAGAACGCTCGGCAGCAGGGCCGGATCAAGTACGGTTTTGGTGTCAACGGCGAGCAGGCGCTGTCGGAATCCCTTCGGGTCTTTGCACGATGGGGATGGAACGAGGGAAGACATGAATCCTTTGCTTACACCGAAGTGAATTCGACGGTCTCATTCGGAAGTGACTATGCGGGCACCCAGTGGGGTCGCAAGCTCGACAAGCTAGGTATTGCATTTGTCTCTAACGGCATTTCCCTAGACCATCAGGCGTACCTGCGGTTGGGTGGAAAGGGCTTCTTGCTTGGCGACGGAGCGCTCAATTATGGGCGGGAGACGATTCTCGAGACCTATTACACGGCCCACCTGTGGCGGGGTGTATTCGCCAGCCCTGATCTTCAGTACATATGGCATCCCGGCTACAACCGAGACCGAGGGCCTGTCATTGTTCTCGGTTTCAGACTGCATATCGATTTGTAGGGGCAAGAGGAAAGAGTTCTGGTCTGGGGCTGCGCGGCAGTTTTGCGAGTTGCCGTCAAGCTGAAACAAGCGCGCCCGCTGCGAACTTTGCGTTGATGAGTCAATAAGCTTTGGCGATCAGGGCCCGACGGTCGACCTGTTCGCCCGTAACGATGCACTTGCCCGGGCCGTCGTATTCATCCACCAGAGGAATACAGCGGATGGTGGCTTTGAACGCTTTCATGCGCTGATCGCAACGCGGGTCATCCTTCAGGTGGGCCATTACGAACTTGCCACCTCCTTTTTCGGCGGTGACATCCTGGAGGATCGACTCTACTTCCTCGATCGAGTTGGCCAGCACCGTATTCGTCTTCATGCGTTGCTGGGCTGCGCGGAACATGCCGACTTGCATTCCGCCCAGAAGCTGGTGCAGCCTTTCTCCCACAGTTTCTAATGGTACCGAGTGTCTGGCTCCGGTATCCCTTGCCTTCACTACGACGGTGCTCGATGCAAGATCGCGTGGTCCGAATTCCAGTACCACCGGAACACCACGGCGCTCCCAATAGAAAAACTTAGCGCCAGGAGTCTGGCCCTCGCGATCATCCAGGGTAGCCCCCACCTGCTTTGCAATACGATGTGCAGTTTCAAGTACGCCCGCCCTCTCACCGTCCTTGCGATAGATTGGAATTATCACGGCCTTCACGGGCGCAAGTTTCGGCGGCAGCACCAGACCCTTGTCGTCGGAGTGGCTCATGATCAGCCCGCCGATAAGACGCGTGCTCGCACCCCAGCTGGTCTGCCATACGTAATCGAGCTGGCCAGTCCGGTTCTGGAACTGGATGCCAAACGCTTTGCCAAAGTTTTGGCCGAGATCATGGCTGGTTCCGGCCTGTAGCGCGAAGCCGTTCTGCATCATGGCCTCGATGGAGTAGCTTTGCAGAGCGCCAGCGAACTTCTCGGACTGGGTCTTTACACCCCGAATCACCGGCATTGCCATGACATCCTCAGCCACTTCCCGGTATACCTCGAGCATCTGCCGCACCTCTTCGACGGCCTCCTCGTGATGGGAGTGTGCGGTGTGGCCTTCCTGCCATAGAAATTCTGCAGTCCGCAGAAACATCCGCGTGCGCAGCTCCCAGCGAACGACGTTGGCCCATTGATTCACCTTGAGCGGTAAATCACGCCAGCTCTTGATCCACTTGGCAAAAAAGTGGCCAATGATGGTTTCCGACGTTGGCCGAATCACATAAGGCTCATCCAGTTGTTTGCCGCCCGCGAGCGTTACCACGGCCAGTTCAGGGGAAAAGCCTTCGACGTGCTCCGCCTCTTTATGAAGAAAGCTTTCGGGGATCAGCAGAGGAAAATACATGTTCTGGTGGCCCGTAGCTTTGAAGCGGCGGTCAAGTTCGCGCTGGAGCAGCTCCCAGACAGCATACCCGTTGGCTTTGATGACCATGCAGCCTTTCACGATTTCCGCGGGTTCGGCCATGTCGCCCCGCAGAACAACGTCTTGATACCAACCCGCGAAGTCGTGATTGCGTGCGGTGATGGGAGACTCAGCCATTTTGGAAGAATACGTCCTCTCTGGAATTGAACCACAGTTTCGGCAGAACGGCTGGAGATCGAAACGTGTGGCTGGCACTCGGATGTCGGACCGCCTTATACCGTGTGTTACGTTGCGACAGTCAGGGAAATACGGTAACTGCCTTATGGCAGTTCTACGGGGGAGATTTGTTTTTAATAAGTTTGGACGGGGCCTACTCGATGCTTACGCTCAAGATTTCAACCACTCTAGCCCGTACCAGGATGCGCTGCCTAATCATGGAAGAGCAGCTCACGCACATGCGCAGTTTGCGAAAACTGATGCGGTCACAGCTGCTGGAAGCCAAAATGAAGGCAAATGCCAGACGATCGAATTTGCCGGGTCGCTCGCGCTATCGGACGGAGACCACATAATGTCCAGTCCGTTGCGCGCCTCAGCGGTGGGATTGGTCTCTATGGGTGAAAACCGCGCCTGGCGCGAGATCTAGGAGCCGCGCCGCGCTATGGGGCAATCCGTTCAGCCGCCAGGAATATCCGGGGAATGTAACGCGCTCATTCCGTGGTGCGAGCTTTAGCGTGGCATAAAACCTCGCCCCATCACCGTTTCAGATCCGCGCTTTTCCTTGGACTCCGCGAGCAGTGTGTGCGTCTTTTGAACTTGCTCGAGTGCATGCTCGATGGCGGCTTTGGCGCGGGTCAGCAGTTCGGAAAATTCCAGAGTAGCGGGCGCAGGGCGATCTTGCCGGGTAGCGGAAGAGCTTGGAAACTCCTGGTTGTACATAGGCCAAACCTCAGTATCGAGAAATCATGCCACAAGACGCGTAATGTTGCAGTGACGGGGAACACGCGAATGTGCTATCGGCCCGTTTCGCAATGTGCTCTCTATTGGTTTTCTCCGCCTCAGGCGATATTGCGGCTTTTCCCGGGAATTTTTTCGACCAGTCAATCGTTGCAATCAGTCGCTGCGGGATGTCTCTCGACGAGCGCAAGGTGTGCCCGTGCAACTCCATTTCTCAAGCCGTTTGTGTGCTCCTGATAATTGCTCGGGTGTCATTTGCGCTTCGATCGATGCTAGTCGTTCAGCGCTCTGCTCGACAGCGCCTCGTTGCGCCAGCGAATACCAACCATATGCGTCCACATAGGAATCGGAATTGGTGCCGTCTCCGTAGCTGCGCTCTCCCATTTGGAATTGAGCTTCTGGCAAGCCATCGTACGCCGCCCTTTGCGGCAGTGCGGCCCCCTGGCTCTCGTCCTGGGGACGCCTTTGCCGCCAAAAAACGCATTCGCTAATTCAAACTCGGCCTTTGCATCGCCGCCTTTAGCCTTCTCCATCATTTCTAAGACACTATCGCCGCCTGCGCCGAACAGCTTAAAACCGACAGTCAGATTGAGGTGCGTCGCGACCGGCCTCCCATATCGACGGCCAGGCTCAAACTTCCATTGTTGCACCGCCTCCACTGCTTTTCGTCGAGCCCCATTCCAAGTCGTTTTGTGACCACGATGTTTCGTGGCCTATTATCAACGCCCACGATCATGGTCAGGATGCACACACCTTCGCGCCTGGCTTGGCGCGCCTCTTGCGTGTACTCGGCACTTGGAGAGTAATGAGTGAGAGCCCATGATTCGCTGTAGAAGATCGAGGTCTTCTCGTCCTCATGGTAGTAAGGCGAGTGTTGATCGACCGCGAAAAGCGTGGCCAAAGGCAGTAATGGATTATGCTCGAGAAATTTAACGTTGCTTGCGTCGGCCTTCCCGATACGGATTTCCTCTTTGGCAATTTCAACGGTCTGAAAGTACTCAGCCAGCCCCTCGCCCAACCAAACGGGCATCCATCCGCCCGCGCGCTGCAATACAAAATGCGTGTATTCGTGATAAACCGGCGCATAGGGATGTAGTCCGGCGCATTCAACCAAACCAGGATGTAATCGCTTTCTGGTGATTTTAAAAACAGGCCGGCGAGATACGATTTCACCTGACCTAGGTATGCTGCCGGCTCGAGTTTCTCCATGTTGGTTTTGTCCGCAATCGCCAGCACCTCGGTAGGTGTTGCTGTGTCAAGGTTGGCGTCGGGAAAAAGCTTGTGAAAAACGGCCCGCATGCGCTCGAATTGCAGAGCCGCATTGCGAGCTTCGTCTTCGGCGGCGTTACTAACTATGATGAAATGCGGCGTGCGAACTTCAATCCAATCGTTCGCTTGCGCGCCCGTAGATTTGGCGAAAGAAATGGCGAGAGTTAGAAGCAAAAATATCTGTTTGGGCATGTTGCGCCTAATACAGATACACTCTGGTTCCCAACTCGTCAATACTTCCGCCGAAAACTAAGACATCTGTGACGTCCTCGCGGACGGTCTCATATTCGGCAACGTGTTCGAGATACCGCAAAGGGCCTGGGGGTATGGTTGCGGCCAAGCAGGACCCGGAAAGAAAATCTAGTTGGGAGTTGCCGGTTCGTACACGATCATTCGAGCTGCAGGTTTGCCGTGATCCTCCTGCTCTGGGGTGTAGACGCGATGAGTTTTGAGATCAACCGCCAAGCTGTGAACCGCGTGTTCGACTTTGAAGTCCTCGATCTTTGAATAGTGATTGACGTCATCCTGGTGAAAGATCGAAAGGACACCGCTGTAACAAGCGACATAAATACGTCGAAGACCTGGATCGAATTTGATGACGTCCGCACCTTTAGCCATAGGGAGAAAGGCAATGGGCTCGTGCTTATCGAGGTCGAAGACTGTCATTAGGTCGTTCTCCTCGCAAGAGAGAAACACCCGGCGGTGTTCCGCATCAACCGCCATTCCGTGATTCCCTTGGCACCGACCGACAGGATAGCGGGCAATCACGTCGTCGGTGGCAGGATCAATTACCGCAAGTAGGTTCTGATCTTGCAAGTTGATGTACAGTCTGCGGGCAACGGGATCATACTGCGGCATGCCAGTCTCGCTATCGAAATGAAGGGTCTTGACGATTGTGTCGGTTCTGACATCCACGACCGCCTCAGCCTTGCCACGTTCATCGGAAACATACAGCTTGTGAAACGGGGCAGCATACGCGCTCCCGTCCGGTTTGCGATCGGTGTGCAACCTCTTGATCACCTTCATGTGGCGAAGATCGACCACGCCAATGGTGTTATCGCCAGAATTGGAGGTGTACACCTTTTTCAACTCCGGAACATACTCCACGCCTTCGACGCCGGGGGTATCAGAGATCGTGGCGATTACCTTGTTGCTACGAAGATCAATGATGTATGTCTGTCCCGCCGCGAGATGCGCAGAGATCAGATAATGATCGTCAGGATCGATCGTCAAGTAATCAAATCGCTTCCCCGCAGGTCCAGGCACGTCGAATTCGGCGATCTTTTTGAGCGTTTGGGCTTGTAACGTGCTCAGCCTTAAAAGAATCAAAAACGTGTGCCAGATGATTTGCCTCATGGTGTCACTCTCCCATGCAAAATGAGACGTCCCCCGCGAGAATCAAGATCGGTTCCGGATCTTCCGTGTCACCATTCAACGCTCTAAGGACGATTTTTTCTGTGCCGAGCGCCGGCAGTATGGCGTCCCAACCAAGATGATGATCCACGAACAATCTCGGAATGTCGATGAGAAATCGCCGTGCCAGTTTTCCCGTCGAATTTCTGGACCGTGCCTCGCAGTCCCTTAGAGGAACTACAGCAATGACGGTACCGAACGCCCTGGAACGCCAGCGTGCGGCAAGCTGAAGCAGAGATGCTCGCCACCTTAAGACAATCCGTGGGGACCTTGAAAGATCAAGCTGATCGGCCCTGAGGACTAAAGGCAAGCCTGCGTCAAAAACATCGCCGAAATTCAAAAGGTCATTGCAAAACAAACCACGAACGACTTGATTCGTGAGCACGTCGATACGGGGAATGTGGTCAGATCCTTCCGCCAGCGAAACCGCCCTGCCCGGCCAAGTTCCAGCATTAGAAATTGCCAGTTCCGGTGTCGTCCCTTTCGGGAGCTGGTCGGCGTACCCGCCCTCGGTCGAAGCAAACAACCGAGTACCTCAAGCGCCCCTGATTGTAGTTACAGTTCCGTTTTCGCCCCTGAGATGTGCGAATTAAGTATGCAGATTATTAAATTGTGCAGCTGCGCGAATGAACGGAGAAAAAATAATGGCCAGCGGTGTTAGCGGTTTCCAAGTGTACGCAAGCCCTGAGGGAACACCGGCCAAGGGCAGTAATCCGCTCGGGCCATCGCCGGATTTCTCTTTAGTGCTGGGCGGACCGCTTTTTCAGCTTTTTCGAAAAGCGCACCTCACGGGCGATACGTTAGAGCTTTTGTACCGTCGCGTGCTGATTATCCCTGTTGTCGCATGGCTGCCACTGGCAATCCTTGCCATCCTCGGTCATTCGGCGACAGGCCACATTCCTCTTTCCTTCTTTCGCGACATTGAAGTCCAAGCTCGATTGCTTATTGCCCTGCCTGTTCTGATCGCGGCGGAAATCATCGTTCATTCCCGCATACGTCTGGTGGTGCGCCAATTCCTCGAGAGGCGGCTCGTTCCGGCCGAGGACCTACCCAGATTTGAACATGCAGTCCAGTCAGCCATCAGGCTGCGCGATTCCATTCCAGCCGAAATCGCACTTTTGTTGATGGTTTACACCCTTGGTCTTTTTCTCTGGGGAACTCGCATTCCCATTACTACTGCGACCTGGTATGCCCTGCCTGGCGGACGCTGGCACCTGACTGAAGTCGGGTATTGGTATGTATTCGTCAGCATCCCGATAGCACAGTTCATACTGCTGCGCTGGTATTTTAGGTTCTTCATCTGGTATCGCTTTCTCTGGCAGGTATCGCGAATCAAACTGAATCTGGTCGCTACCCACCCGGACCGTTGCTCCGGGCTCGCCTTTCTGGGAAAGAGCGTGTATGCATTTGGCCCGATTCTTTTCGCGCAAGGCGTTATGCTCGCCGGCGTAGTCGCGAACCGGGTCGTTTACGGGGGTGAAAGCCTGCTGTCCTTCAAATTGCAGATCATTGGCTTTGTGGCGTTTTTTGTACTGATCACCCTGGGGCCACTCGTGATGTTTACTCCACAGATGGGTGCTGCAAAAAGAAAGGGACTCGCTGATTACGGTTTGCTCGCACAGCGCTATGTCGGTGCCTTCGACCAAAAATGGGTCAACGATCGCGGTGGGGAAACAGCGAAACTGCTGGGAGCTGATGATATTCAATCTCTCGCCGACCTCGGCAACAGCTATGCAATGGTGCGCGACATGCGCGCCTTGCCGTTCTGGTGGGAGGACATAACTCGTCTAGCTCTTGTGACGGTAGCGCCGTTCGCGCCCCTGCTGTTGACGGTCTTCTCTTTTGAAGATCTCATCACACGAGTTCTGAAGATTGTGTTCTGATTCGGCACGGGACCGGCACATCCCATTGCATGGACGTGCGCACACCGGCAAATCTCGTCCCTGCTTACGCTTCAATCGCGGGCAAAGTGTATTCACGCATGACGGTTCTCTATGATCAGTGTGTCATTGTCGGCGGGGCTTGGATACGCGGAGCTGCTGCCTCGAGGATTCCTCGTCGGTCATTCGTGCGCGGCGGGTAGATTCGCTGACAATTGATGATTTGCTTTATCCGCTTTGCTTCCCCGCCTTTCAGTATCACGTGGCGATTCCAGCCCTCGGTATAGACGGCTCCCCATGAGCCAAGGTCGAGTACAGTAACGTACCAATCGATCTGGAGCGGCAGCTGAGGTTCGCCGACCAGATCGCAAACGACGTTATACCCAGCGAAGCGGCCCATTGGCCGGGCATGCTGGCAGGACATGACCGATGTATGCCGGCCATCGATCAGCAGGCAAGCGGAGTCGCCGGCTGCGAACTCGGCTCGCAGCCCCTTCACTTTCAGACATTCATCAACTGGCAGCCGGCCGAAGCGATCGTGTGTGACCGGAAATCTCGCGGCCAAAGGAGGCGCCCGCATGCCAGCGCACCAAACGATCGTGGCGGCATCGATCCATTCGCCGGTTGCGAGCCCCGCCCCTTCGCGGTTCACCGAAATCAGAGTGCCACCAGCACGCGCTTCAACCTGCAGGCTGCGGAGAGCCTCTTCGATGACCTTGCAAGCCTCCTGGCCCATGTCGGAGCCGATCCATGGCGCGCGATCAGTAAGAATTACGCGTCCGCCGCCCAGCGCGGCAAGACGGTCTGTCATTTCCGTTGCGACCTCAATCCCCGTGAGGCCGGCGCCAATAATCAATACCGTATTGCGCGCCCCGGATCGAGGCCGAGATGGCAAACCCGCGAGGTGGTCGTGAAGTCGAAGGGCGCTTTGGTAGGTGTCCACATCGAATGAGTGTTCCGCGAGTCCAGGCAAGGGTGGCTTGTCGAGTCTGCTGCCCAGCGCGAAAACCAATCGATCATAGCCAATTGGCTCGGAAAGACCCTCAACCACGATGCACCGACTATCAAGATCGATGTCCAAGACCTCACCTCGGAGCCGTCTCACACCGATGGGCGAGAGAACATCATCGAGGCAAACGCGCACGTCGGCAAGATTTCTCTCGTAATTGCGGACACGGATTGCATGCCAGTCGGTGCGGTCCACGAGAAGAATTTCAATCTCGCTCAGTGGGATCCTGAGTTCGTCGAGTCTTCGCGCGGCGCCCACCGCGCTCCACAGACCGGCGAAACCACCACCAAGAACGATGATCCTTTTCACGGAGTGGCCACCTCGGCGTTGAATCGCTCCCCTCAAAGAAAAACAGCTGATGCATCAGCAACCGCGACCAGTTCACGGGGATTGGTGGGAAAGATCGGCAGCCTAAGCAGTCCGGGCCGCCGAGCCTTGAGTTCAAGCAGCGATGCGCTCAGCCAGGCGCTCCTTCACTCGTCCTGCGATGAGGTGACGAATAAGCCGGCGGTCGCGCTCAAGAAATGCCATCTTGTCGGCCAGCACACTCTCCAGAAGGACGCCAACGCCATAGTTCTCGGTTGCGTCTGCGGCGGCGATCATGGCAGCGTACTCTGCGAACCGCAGGTGTGCGAGATGAGTGGCTTTGGCAAGAATGTACAAATGCCGAGCCGCAGGTGACTGGATCTCAGCAAGTTCTCTTTTGAAGTCCTCAATGAACACTTCCTGCAATTTCCCACTGAGCTGAACTGGTTTTTCTCCAATCATCTCAAAGCATTCATCGAGTGTGTTCAGGTTTTGTTCAGCAATGAACTCGCGCGCTTTCAAAGCTTCCTTGACATCTGGATTCTCGGCCATTTGCCCGATGGTTTCAAATGCTTTGATACTTCTCTCCGTGTGATTGCGTGCGTTGCTGAGGAGCATGACAAAAACTTCTTTTGGATTTCTAGCAGACATGATCGTTGTCTCCCTTGGCTAATTTTGCTTCTGAGTTTTCAGATTTGGTTTGGAGTTTGCAGGCGATTTCGATCGCGGCCCGCGAGGTATTGACAAACCTTTTAGTAGATGTGCGAAGCAATACTCCACTTGGCCGGCTGCGCTGTCATCTGTCAGTACTATCAGTCAGACTGACACTGCAAAGGTGCCTGTGGAGCAGTGTTTATGACGCGCGGGCGTCCTGACGAAATAGCCCAACTGCCAAATCAACCAGCGGAGCGTCGATGTACTCATGAGCAGAAGGTTGGTGTTTTTGATGTCGGTCTGGCGGAGAACTGGCAGTTTTGAGAGTTGATGTCTGAGCCCTCCTCAGCAACAATCACCATCTTTTAACAAGATGGAATGTCGAGAGCTTCTAAAAAAGCTCCCTCTTGTGACGTGATCAAACGCCTCGTGAATGTTTATGGATTGCGATTTCCATTTAGTCCCCGATCCGTTCTCGAAGGGTCTCATCGAATGTTTGTTGACGCAGAAGAGCTGGCATCAGGTTGGCCAGCGCGTGTCCGCCTACCCAGGGAGGCCGTTCGAATCTCAAACGAGATCCAAACACGCGAGTAGATTGCGCGCGCTCAGAAGGTACCGACGCCATCCCTAAGGTCGGCGAACTTCATGGGTCTGGCCGGGGGCGCTCAGAAAAAGGCTCTTGCCCAATTCCGGAGCTGGACATGGCTACTTTCTCAACTCGAACCAACCGTTTTCTACTGCCTGGTTGGGTGGTCTCGTATCAGAAAGAGTGGTTACGGCCGGACGTGGTGGCCGGGTTGACCACCGCGGCGGTCGTCATTCCGAAAGCGATGGCGTACGCCACGATTGCTGGATTGCCAGTGCAGGTGGGGTTGTACACGGCCTTTGTGCCCCTAATTATCTATGCACTCCTAGGTACGTCGAGGGTCCTAAGCGTCAGTACGACGACAACTTTGGCGATTCTGACAGGCGCGCAGCTCAACGAAATCGTATCCGGAGCGGATTCGAAATCGCTACTCGTGACGGTTACTACCCTGACATTTCTCGTGGGCGCGACCTTGGTGCTCGCCGCGATCTTGCGGCTTGGTTTTGTGGCAAATTTTATTTCCGAGCCGGTCTTGACGGGCTTTAAAGCCGGCATAGGAGTCGTAATCGTCCTCGACCAGGTTCCTAAGCTATTAGGTACTCACATCCACAGAGGGGCATTCCTGCACAACCTTCTGGCAACAATCCGCAGTATTCCCCAGGCCAAGCTGACCACACTCGCGGTAGCAATTTGTATGATTGCTCTTCTGGTCGGGATTGAGCGGTTTACACCGAGAGCTCCCGCACCCTTGGTCGCGGTGGCCGCAGGCATTCTCGGAGCATACCTCCTCAACCTTCAGGTGCGCGGTGTGGAATTGGTCGGTGCCATCCCAAAAGGGTTACCCTCGCTCTCCGCTCCAGCCTTTGCGCTAACCACCAGACTCTGGCCCGGTGCTCTCGGCATCGCGCTTATGAGCTTCACCGAGACGATTGCAGCCGGGCGTGCATTTGCCAGAAGCGATGAACCGCTACCCAAACCTAACCGGGAGCTTCTCGCTACGGGTTTGGCGAATGCAGGCGGCGCAATCCTGGGTGCAATGCCGGGTGGTGGCGGCACCACTCAGACAGCAGTCAATCAGCTAACGGGAGGACGCACACAACTAACCCAGCTCGTAACCGCGGCCGTGACGCTGCTAACCCTGCTACTCCTCGCACCTCTGCTTGCCTTAATGCCGCAGGCTACTCTAGCGGCCGTGGTCATTGTGTATTCCATCGGACTGATCAGACCCGAGGAGTTTCGTCAGATCCGCGCGGTCCGCCGAACCGAGTTTCAATGGGCTCTGGTCGCGTTCGCCGGAGTGGTACTGGCTGGGACCCTAAAGGGAATCATCGTGGCAATCATCGTCTCTCTGATAGCGCTCGCGTATCAAGCCGCTGATCCCCCGGTTCATGTTCTTGGACGGAAGCGCGGGACGAATGTCTTTCGACCCCTGTCAAAGGAACATCCAGAGGATGAGACGTTTGCTGGCCTACTGCTGTTAAGACCCGAAGGAAGAATCTTCTTCGCCAATGCTGGACAAGTCGGGCAAAAGATCAGGCGCCATGCACATGAGGCGCAGCCCAGGGTTGTGGTGATCGATATGAGCGCTGTTCTCGACATCGAATACACGGCCTTGAAGATGCTAGCCGAGGGAGAGAGGAAACAACGGGATAAAGGTCGTCGCTTCTGGCTTGTCGGAATGAACCCTCACGTGCTTGAGATGGTCAACAGATCGCCGCTCGGTGAGGCACTTGGGCGCGAGGGTATGCACTTCAACGTTGAGACAGCAGTGGCAAAGTATTTGAGTGCAGGGAAAGACGGCCTCCGAAAAGCGAGCTGATTTTACCCGCGACTACCGTTCCAATGTGGAATCGTCAAACATCCGGCCCTTGCCATTCCCTGGGGTGGACATCAGTGAAATTTACTCACCATCGCGGCTTTACCGCCGACTCGAAATTCTCCAAATAGTCAAAGCCAATTACCCTTTTTTCGCAGTACTCCCTGCCGGTCATAGATCAGGTCGTTGTCAATCCGTTCCAGATTGCAGAATTGTTCGATCAATTCGCTAGATGCTCTAACGAACGGGTAACGGACTCCAATTTCCTTGGCAAACTGCATGGGCTCTATTTTGTCGAGCATGATGTTGGACTTAAGCCCCATGACGCCGGCCAGCGAGCGACAGAAAGATTTCATCACTCTTTGATTCTGAATTAACCGTCCTTTCATCTTTTAGTGGTTTTTGATTAGTGTGGGTTTCAGGCCAATCCGATATTCTCACAACCTCATGTTTGCGCAGAACAGCCTTCCCGATAATCTAATCATTGAGATAGGCAATGCTCAGGGCGGAATAGGGGTCGTAAACCTGGGTATTCACCACCATATTCGTTGGACAGGCGGCTCGTCCCTCGATTGGAAACCTTTTCGGACGAAACAGGAAGCCACGAAAGTGGCAGAACAAATCAAAAAACCGGGGGAAAGCTACGCGATCGTAGAACGTAACGACGGGTGCGAACGGTGCCAGGAGTTTAAGTTGAAGGCCTTCTTCGCCGTGACTGAGTGATACCGCCAAGAGCAAGGAGCTCTTGATGCATCAAGACGTTTTGGATGTTTTTACCAAATCAACTTCAATCCGAATTGAATTTGTCGCGACGCAGTAGAGGTGCTCGTGATGGCTCCTGCAGTACCGGACGTTTTGGTGCCAGTAGGAGAAGACGTAAACGTGATCAGGTTTGGCGTGTTGAAGTTTGCGCGATTGAGCAAGTTAAAGATTTCAGCGCGAAATTGAAGCGCAAGCCGTTCGTTCAGAGCTGTTGTCTTGAAGGTGGAGAAGTCCCAGGTTGCGAGCCCGGGACCGGTCAGAGTGTTCCGGCCCAAATCGCCATAGAAGCCGCTATTCGCTGGCGGCGCGATGAACGCATTCGGGTTGAACCACTGGGACGGCTTGCCAAGGATTACCGGACCAGTGAAGGTCGGATTTATAAATGGGCGTACAGGATTTCTGGTGTCGCCATTGTTCGTCGGGTTATAGCTGAGCTGCGGCGTAAATGGAAACCCCGACTGCATTGTTACGATGGTGTGCACAGACCACCCGCTCACGAGCGCATCTCTCCACCCCGCCAAGCCATTTGCCAGCGGTTGGCCCTTACCGAACGGCAAGTCGTAGGAAGCATTGATGACGCCGATGTGCCGGACATCGTAAGTGGCGGGGCCGTAGTCCGAGCGTAAATCGAAGGGATTCGACACAAGTCCAGGCGCGTTAGCGGCAGCCGTGGCGTTCAGTGAATCTCCGTCATCGAGGGCCTTTGACCAGGTGTACACCCCTCTCAGGGCGAGGCCGCGCCGAAAGCGCCGGTTCACATCGATTTGTAGCGCGTTGTAATTGCTGATTCCTGAAGAAAACCACGTCCAAGTATTCGCGATGCTCGCGGTCGCTCTCGGTGTGCCCGCAGGGATGTAGAAGGATCCTGCGGGCACAGGCTGGCCCGCCAGGGGGGACCCGATAGGGAATCCTATCGCGGGCGAATTTGTCGCGCTTGTCGGTTGGCTAGGGTCCCAAGTTGGATAGACCGCCGGACATGGCGACGCCGGACAGGTGACAGGAAATGGTTCGTTCGCATCGACGCCGATCAGTTCGTGGTAGCCGTGGCTTCCAACATAGCCTACGGTCAACGAAGTGTCGGGCGTGATCTCCCGCTGTACCCTCAGTGACCATGAGACCAGCGTTGGTGTTTTCATGTCCGGCTGCACCCCGCCGGGGACCAGCTTCGCGCCCGCTGGCGGAGTGGCAGAAGGATCAATCGGCAGGGAAGAGACGGGAAATGGGGTGGTTGCGCTGCCCACGCTGTAGACCGGGTTGAATGGTGCGTTCTGGTCAGTGCGATAACCAAGTGCATCCTGCAGGTCGTTGTACATGCCGAAACCAGCGCGAATCACAGTTTTTTCCGAAAAGGGGCTCCATGCCACTCCGATGCGAGGTTGCGGAAGGAACTTTGCGTGGTTCTCGGTAAAAAGTGCGTCTCCGATATGAGGCTGAGTGGAAATGACGCCGTTAGAAAATGTGTAGTTGGCCGCGCGGCCATGCGCCTCGTTCCACCCAGTTGTGAATTCCTGCCTGAAACCCAGCGACATTGTCAGTCGCGGAAGGACGCGGACTGTGTCTTCTGCATACCATGCTCCAAATAACGAACGCCAGTTCATCTGGGTCGGCGCCGGATCCCATAAAAAGCTGGACATGTTCCCAGACAGGAAGTTCGCCAGACTCGAAAATGTCGCCTGCCCGTATTGGCTGAGTGCGATCGTCTCGTTGGACCCAAACGGCTGGAACCATGCGCCAAACGTGAGTTGATGGCGGCCCCGGGTCAGTGCCACTTGGTTCTCAAACGTGTAAAGGTTCCGCGCGATTCGCAGGTTGCTTCCATTGTTGCTCCCTGCAAGACCTATTGCTGCTTGCGGGTTCGATGCTGCACTCCCTCCCACAACCACCGCGCCGACCTGGTGTCCAACCAAAAAACCAGAGACGGCAGCAGCGGGAGTTCCAGGTGTTGGAAGTCCTGTGAAGAAGTATCCAGCGCGCGAGTATCCTACCCGCAGCACGTTGACCGTAGATGCCGAGAAGGAATGCGTTTCATCGAGGCTGAATACCTGCTCTCGCAGCGTGACACTATCTGAGCTGTAGGGATTCAACACCGTTTCCGTGAAATCGTCTCCGTCATCGACGGTGTAGATGGCAGAAAGAGAGTCCCGTGAAGATAAGGTGTGGTCAAGCCGAAGGGTGCCGAAATCGTCCCGGATGGTTTGGAGAGGGCTGCTGAAGATCTGTGCGATTCCATTAAAATCCGGCGCGTTGGCAGGAGCCACGGGCCAGAGATTGAGCAACGGCTGAACGTTCGCCACAGCTGTGGAGCGTGACGTGGCATCGGGAACGAATGCTGCTGAGGTCTGATGGAGGTGCTGGCGCAATCCTTCGTAGTTGCCAAAAAGAAAGGTCTTGCCGCTGCGGATTGGACCGCCGAGCGCCGCGCCAAATTGATTGCGCTCGAAGGGAGGGGCCGACCCTTGATCGAAATAGTTAGGAGCATCGAAAGCATGGTTTCGTAAGAATTCGTAGACTGTGCCGTGAAGCTGATTCGTCCCCGACTGGGTGACAATGGTTACTTGCCCTCCCGGGCGCTTGCCGAATTCGGCGCCGTAAGAATCGCGCAAGACGTTGAACTCCCGCACCGCCTCGACGCCCAGCAATTCTTGGCTGGTCCCGCCTGGTTGCATATTGTTCTCGGCGGCCCCCGTAAACTCAACGCCATTCAAAAGAAATATGTTCTGTTGCGGGCGATTTCCGGACACCGCGAAATTATTCCCGGTCGTTGAATTGGAGACGCCAATTCCGCCAGTCTTTTCTGAGGTGAAATTGACAATTCCGGCATTCAAGGGAAGAAGCAAGTCATAGCTGCGTCCGTTCAGGGGTAAGTCTTTGACCTCTCTTTCCCCGACAAGCCCTGAAATATCCTGCGTCGTGAGGCTCACAACGGGAGCATCCTCGGTGACAAGCACTTGTTCCTTTACTTGCCCCAGGCGAAGACTCAAGTCCGCATTGGCGTCCTGTCCCACCGCAAGGCGGATACCTTTTCGGATGGTCTCAGCAAAACCTTCTTTGGTAGCGCTGACTTCATAGACTCCAACGGGTAACGCAAAGAACCGGTAACGGCCGCTCTGATCTGTCGAAGCCCCACGAGACCTGCCGGTATCAATCCCTTTCGCCACAACCGATGCTCCGGAGATAGCCGCTCCCGATGAGTCGCTGATCACTCCAGATAGCGTCGCCGATACTTGAGCAAAAGATGATGTCGCATAGAAGCAAGAACTAAGGGCCACTGCGGCCAAAGAAGACAAAGCTCCCTTTATGGCCCTCGATTGTGAAATGCTTCCGGCAAATTCAAGGACTCGCAATTTCGACAGGCGTATAGCGCAGTGCATTCTTTCCACTCCTCTAAAACTGCCAAAGGTTCCTGAGAAGTGTATATTACAGTCGGTTATGAAGTCGATTTTAAGGCATGTATGCACGATTTGGCATACGTTGAAGGTCGTGGGCGCCAAGTTTATTCATCTCACCGAGTCCCCTTCGCCGGTGCGATTGGGCTTCAATGCCTAAGAAAACCAGCGAGAGCGTAGGTAGAAGTTCTCAAGCTGAGCAAGGCCGCTCTGGAATTACGCGTTTCTCTGCCAACAATTGAACAATGGACCTACAAGAAGGCTATGAAGCCGGAGATTCGCTACCACATTTGCTGGTCCAATTCATCGCTCGACTGGAAGACCTTCCCAACCAAAACGGACGCCACGGAACTCGCCGGAAGGATCAAAAAACCCAACGAGAGCTACAAAATCGTAGAGCGGTATGAACAGTGCGAAGGATGCAGGGAGTTTGAGTTGAAGGCCTCATGACCGCCTGGGAGTCGATACCCATCGCCGCGCATGCAAGAAGAAGAACCCTTAGGACTCCGTCCCAGTCGGATTGTTGAAGAATTGGATCATTCCACGACGCAAGACACTCGCGAAAATGACTGTCGACATGTCTCGCTCTAACGCAAGGCTATGCTCTCCCAAAGCTCCGGAAAATGGCTTTGCTCGTTGGTCATTTCATGAGCGATGTTTGACACGGTGGCGGCTACCACATTGTGAAATTTAGCTTGTCGAGGTAAACGTCGTAGTCCCACATTCCGCTGTTGCCGTCCTGCTGATAGTTGATGGTGATCCCGCTCCAGCTGGTGCTGCCCGGCGCCATTGTGGTGTTCAAGGCATAGGTCACTCCATTCAAGCTGATGGAGTTGTAGAGCAAGTTTCCTGCAGAACTTCTTTGCACCTGGATCACGACGTGATTCCAAGCGTTGTTCTTTGGCCAGCAAGGCACACCTGTCGGAACCCACTTCTTGTAAACATTGTTGTAGATGTCCCATTCGTGTCCGCCAGCAATACGGCATTCGTGCCCCCAGATGTAGCTCTTTCCGCCGGTGAACTGATTGATGTCAAACTCAACCGCCTGCGCGTAAGAGGTCGTGGTGGAATAGAAGTAAACGTCGTATATGAAATTACGAGCCCCATTCGTGAGCGTGTTGTTGTAGTCAGGGAAACCCACAGACGAAAACGAACCGATCAAGTGGTTGTTCCACAAGAGGTCAGAGTACGGGCGGGTGCCGCCAATGTGATGTTTCGTGGAGTTTCCGTCGAGGGCGGGTGAACTGTTTCCGGTTGTGCGGTACCAATTGACCGTACTCGATGTGGATGAACAGGAGGCGCAGATAGACCAACTGGGGGACAGAAGTGCATATCCTGGACCCCACCCCGACTTGGACTCCAAATCGTAGAACTTGTGGTAGTAGTGGCTGGAAGTGTTTTGCGCGAAAACCGCGGGAAGCTGGGCGCTCAACAAGAGGACAGCAACGTGCAGCAGCCTCATTTTCAGATCCCTCAGCAAACGGGGTGTTGGACTCTCCGCGAGAGTAAGACGGCATCTACTCTCACTCAATGACTTTTTAAGCAAGAAGGCAGCATTGTAGACTCGGAAGTACAGGCGAAGAAAATACGAAGATCGTAAAACCGAGGAGGGAGAGTCTTCTTAGAGTGGTGAGAGCACGTCATGCGGGGGCTACAGCAGTTATAGGTCGACGCTCTTCAACCTCAGGCTGCTACGTCAGTAGGGAACGACGTTCGGCGCGTGATCGGGCCCGTTCCTGAATTGAGTACGATTTCCTCGTCCTCATGTCGGATGGTCAGCTCCTTACCCCTTCGGAGCGAATACCTTGTAGAAACGGGATCGATCTCGACGCCCAACTCTTGCCCGCGGTAGGTGAGTGCAAATCGCAACGATGCCTGTGGCTCTGGGGGACGCTGCGGCCGGAAAGACAGGCCGCCATCGTAATCGCGAAACCCCCCGAAACCGTAGGTGAACATCATCCAAGTTCCACCCATGGACGCAATGTGACAGCCGTCGGTGACATTGCCACCTACGTTCGCCAGGTCCATCAACAGTGCCGCACGAGCGTACTCCACAGCTTTCTGAAATTCGCCAACCTCAAGGGCGACAATGGCCTCTATGCAGGATGAAAGCGAGGAATCACCGGTGGTGAGGGGATCGTAAAAATCAAAGTTCCGTTTCTTGGTTTCCAAAGAAAACCCGTGGCCGAGCAGGAACATAGCCAGGAGCACATCAGCCTGCTTGATCACTTGATGGCGATAGATGTTTAAAGGGTGGTAGAACAGCAGCAACGGGTATTTTTCCGCAGGTGTATTTTCGAAGTCCCAAGGCTCTCGCTCGAAGAAAGTATCGTCCTGAGGGTGTATTCCGGTGTTGGTGTCAAAGGGGACATACATGTTGTTTGCGGCGGCGCGCCACCCGTCGAGTTCAGATAACTCGAGCCCTATTCTCTGCGCAAGGCTTTCGAAAAGGATCGGTTGTTCGACCTTCAGTCGCTCAACTGTCTCGACGGCATAACGAAGGTTCTCGCGCGCCATCAAGTTGGTATAGGTATTGTTGTTGACGACAGCCTTATACTCGTCCGGGCCGGTCACACCATTGATGCAAAACATCCCTGCCTTTCGGGGCGAGAAAAACCCGAGGTCGAACCACAACCGCGCGGTCTCCACAGCCATTTCGACGCCATAGCGAAAAAGAAATTCATCATCGCCGGTGGCGTTTACGTATTTTCGTAAGCCGTAAATGATGTCAGCATTGATGTGGTATTGGGCTGTACCCGCTTCATAATAGGCGGATGCTTCTTCTCCGTTGATCGTCCGCCAAGGGAACAACGCACCCTTATGGTTCAGTTCCCGCGCCCGTGCGCGTGCCTGATCCAGCATTTTGTAGCGGAAAATGAGAAGATTCCTGGCGGTTAGCGGTGAAGTGTAGATGAGGAACGGCAGCAAATATATTTCAGTATCCCAAAAATAATGTCCTTCGTATGCCTGTCCGGTTACGCCCTTGGCAGACACGCCATGTTCCTCCGCCCGAGCCGAGGCCTGGAGAATATGAAACAAGTTGAAACGAATTGCCTGCTGCATTTCGAGAGTAGAGAGCCTCACCCTCTGAGATTTGACATTGCTCACCTGAACATCGCTGGTTTTCCAAAACCTGTCTAGATATTGCTCCTGTTCTTCGAGCAGGCCTGTGAACCCCTGCCTCATAACGCGATCAAGCGTCCATTCTGTCCGCTTGCTGACATCGCCCGAAGTAGACATCTTCGAGGTGTGATACACCATGTACTTTACGAGCCGAATGGGGCGATCCGGTTCAGCATCGAAGGTGAACACGATACAGCCAGCATTGTCAGCGTTACTGGATTGGCACCGGTGAGGGGACTTGCATTCCAGGTCATGGTCAATACCACAGGAGAGATCCATGTGGCTGCGATGGGTGCGGTGACTGAGCACGATGCGTCGGCCCCTTGCATGGCTCTCACACGGTTGGAGGGACATTCCGGAGAGTTTCGCCCTGCGTGGGTCGTTCTGCTCTTCGAGCGTCTCAGGCTGCGGGAGAACCAACTCAGAGGAGATGGTCACGGGTGCGCCGCCTCCCCGTACCGTTACCTCGTAATAGATCGCAGCGACGTGGCGCTGTTCGAGAGAAACCAAACGTCGGGACCTGATTAGAACTTGTTTGCCAGAACGGGTTTGCCAGACTAGTTCCCGGTCGAGCGTTCCGCTCTTCATGTTCAACTGTCGAGTGTAGCCGCGTGTTTCGGAGTTTTCGATGTCGAAAGGTTCGTCATCGACGAACAGCTTGATGATTTTGCTGTCGGTGACATTGAGTATTGTTTGACCCGTACGGGCAAAGCCGAAGGCGTCCTCTGCGTATACGATCGGCCAAGATTCATACAGCCCGTTCACGAACGTGCCGTTCTGTACACAGGGTTCCCCTTCTTCGAAAACTCCGCGCATGCCCAAGTACCCGTTACCCAGAGCCAAAATTGTTTCCATCTGCGCGGTAAATTCAGGGCGAAACTTCTTTTCAATTACGCACCACTCGTCCGGCGGGTAGTCGCCGATTGGTGGCCTCAATTTCTCATGATGAATCATTCGAAAAATCCTCGTTGTGCTTATGCCGCTCGTTTCGGTGATGTCTCGACGGCGGTGGCCAATAGGTCAGCCAAGTCGGTGACAACCAGGTGTGCGCCCTGATTTAACAACTCTCGCGCGTTATTTGTTCGGTCTACGCCGACCACAAGCCCGAATTTACCCTTAACACCGGCCGCAACGCCGGAGATTGCGTCCTCGACCACCACAGAGCGTTGCGGGCTCACCCGGAGCATCTCCGCGGCTCGCAGGAAGGAGTCGGGTGCAGGCTTGCCCGCGAGATGTTGTTCCGCAAGCACCTGACCATCGACACGAGCGTCGAAGAGGTCATCCATCTTTGCCGCCCTGAGCACAGCCTGGCAATTCTCACTCGAAGTCACAACCGCGGTTTTGATCCCAAATCGACGTAGGTACAAAATCAAAGCGGCCGTACCTGGATATGCGGTTGCGCCAACAGAAGCCAGGCGGAAGTTAACGAGTTCATTCTTGCGATTGCCCAAGCCGCAAACCGTCTCGAGAGATGAAGAATCCCGCGGGGAACCTTCTGGCAGGGTGATTCCCCGCGATTCTAGAAAGTCGCGAACGCCTTGATAGCGTGGTTTTCCGTCCACGTGAAGCTTGTAGTCGCGATTATCAAACTCTTGGAATGGCTGACCGGTTTGCGTCGCCCATTTATGTAAGAACTGATCGAACATGGTTTTCCAGCAGGAGGTGTGAATGCTGGCGGTGTCGGTGATGACACCGTCCATGTCGAACAGAACAGCATCGTAATGGCCGGGAACAGTGACCGGTCGAATGTTTCCCCGCTCGTTCAGAGGGCTGGAAAGGTACCGTCCTTCAATGGCAGCGACCTTCTGCAAGCGGCGACGATGCCGCTCCTCGCCTGTGAACTGAGCTCTTAGGTAGGCAATCACCAATTCTCGCGCCAGTTCGGGACCTATGACGCGTCCGCCTAAGACCAAGACGTTCATGTCATCGTGTTCGACGGCTTGATGGGCGGAGTATGTGTCATGACATAGCCCGGCCCGGATCCCGGAGACTTTGTTCGCGGCAACCGATGCTCCCACCCCACTACCGCACACCAGTACACCTCGATCAGCCTTGCCCTTAACAAGGGCCTCAGCGACGGCTTCTGCATAATCGGAATAATCGACGGGCGCAGAACTATGGGTTCCAACATCGAGCACGCTGTGCCCAAGTTGCCTCACCTGGGCGGCAAGCTCTTCTTTAAGAGAAAATCCAGCATGGTCAGCACCAATCACAATGCGCATTGCTCTACTCTCGATTGAGCCCGCGGCCCGAATGAATTTCCCCGAAGGACAGGAGCATCCTTGGAAGGTATCGCCAGTCTTCGGGCTCTTGAACTAGGAGAATTATCAGCAGGATTCACCGCATGGAAGCTGGCGATTCGCAGACGTACGCCTTTTATTCGCCTGCACTCCTGATCCCCAAACTGCGCCTGTCTTCCGGAGAGAAGTTAAAGACTGCGCTAGTGGCTAAACCAATCCCACGAAAGCAAGTCGGATGGTCAACGAGTGAGAATGCGATGTATCACCAAGGCCGTTTATTCTCAGCGATGCTTTCGACTCCGAACCTGCGCCGATCGTTTTGTCGTCTCGGCCCTCACCAGTTCCGCTCTCCGGAGGTCTTCCCCAACCGTTAACAGCCTTTCCGCTTCCTCGCGGACCTTTTGTGACTCTTCCCTCTGCCTTTGCGATTTGGCGCGAAGTGCGCGGGAACGATGGATTGCATCCAATATCTTCGAAGTCTCTTCTTTTGGCATTCGCATGTTCGATGCCCTACTGCATTTGGCCGCCCTAGGCTGGCCCAATATGGCGTACCATTCCGGCACAAGGCAGAGTAATCGCCGAGCTGCATGAACACAAATTACCCAGCATCGTAGACTGACTGATTGTATGGCTGCTGAGAATAAACGGCGTCCGTTCACAGCGTTGCGATCGAGAGCGGTACAGTTGCGCTTACGAGCGATGCGTTCTCAGCTGGCGGCGGCCTCCAACCTCTGTTTGACGGCGGGAAACGCTCTAACTCTCGGTCAAGTTCGATTGGGGATCGACGCAGTCCACAAGGCGCGGCACACCGTCCAGCGGGTCCGGGTGCATCTCGAAGAACCAAATCACGTACCAGCGGATTCAGTCGCTGGCATTCGTGACCGACTGGTGGAACTCGAAGAACAAATTTCTAACCTGGAAGCGCGGTTACGAATCAGCTAAACATCTTCGCCGAGCCGTTGAAGATCAGCCTTCAATTCCGACAATTGTGAGTTGATTTCTCTGGTCTCTTCTGAAAAAAGGCTGCATCAGGGATGAAACGCAACAGTGCGTCATAGGCCTTTCGTGCATTCGCACGATTTCGTTCGATCTTTGACTCATCTTCTCCCTCAAGCGCTATTTTCGAGAAGTTCAAACCGGCTAGGAGTTCGGTGCGAAGGAACTGGGTTTCGGCTGCTGTCGTTTTGAGCACCAAATTCCGCGCATCGCGCTTAGGCATTCTGGGCACCGTGATTGGATGGTTTCATCGGGTTTCGAGTTGCGGTCTCGCCTTACATTCGCAAAGCGCAGAAACTCGCTACGCTCGCACGTCAGGGGAAAGGCAACCGGGCGATGACATGTAGTCATTTTGCAGACAAACCAATAATCCAACCACCATCCCGATTCCAGTGAACGATTACCGCGCTCGAGCGTTGTCCGGCGAACCCCGCCCAGCTGGTCAGAATCATCAGCGACCGCTAGATGTCGCAGCTGGCCAAACAGGTTTAGTTGTAGATGCGCAGATCACCTTCGAAGCGGATCGCCAGGGTAAGGCGGCGGGACTGATCCTCCACCAGAACGGCATCAACCAGCGAGGTTTACGGAGATTCTGTAGACATGGTGAACCCCGCCCAGTTTTTGCGGCAGTCGCTAACAATCATCGACTCCCCGGATGCTCCCAACAGCGAAGTGGCGAAGGCCACCCGTTGCGCAGCGGCAATATCTGGATCGGAGATTTCGGCAATGATTTCTTCAGCCAGTGCAGGCGATATTTTTGCTGCGGCCTGCACGCATTTTGTCCACAGATCAGCTGAAGGCCACGTTCCCTTGAAGGCCTTGTTCGGATCGTCGCTGTCGGTATCGCGAGCGTAGAGTTTCTCGGCTGCTTTGACCAGAACCTTGATCGCTCTTTTTGCCGCCTCTTCGTCGCCGAGGTCAAGATATATTTTGGGCATGCTGGAAGTTCCTGCAATCTCTTGCGGCGTGAGTTGGTCTCCGACTTTGACAATTTCGTCGAGTGCAGACTTGGCAATCGCAGGCTTTTGCTTTGCTTCACCCTTTGCAATCTCCATCAGTGCGTTTACTCGGGGTGACTGGTGCATCGGTCCCTGGCCTTGCAGGGGCAGGCCCAAGGCATCCGACAGCGCCTGCGCCGGATCTTTTCCGGCTTCCTGTATCACCTCGATGGTACGGTGCATCACCTGCTGGGCTATCTGCTGGTTAGCACTCGCAGCGACGGTGCTGGGGGTGACATCGTCGCTGACTCCGTATGAAGACAAGCCGCCGTTCGAGGTCAAGGACGCCATCCCACTTGGATATTTCTTCAACTGGGCTTGCATTTCCGCGTCGTCACGTAACAGCGAGTCAGCCTTGTCCTTGTCGAGTTCTTGGAGCACCGGGAGGAGCTGAAACAGACGCAGTTCGTAAGGAGATTTCAGGGCTATGCTGCCCTTTTCGGAGGACATGGAGTAGTGCGAGTGCGACTCTTCAGACTTAGTTTTCTCCAGTACCTTGTCAATTCCTTCCAGGGCTAATTCAGGTGGCACATGAGTCCAGGTCTTTTCGATGAATGTTCCGATGTCGTCCGTTGTGAAACCTTCAGAGGCTCCGTGCTGCTCGAAGTTGTTCAGCGCCTGGTTAAAGATCGTCATGCGGTCGCCGGAACGCTCAGGTCCGAGGCTTGAGAGCAAGTCCGCCGCCGCTCCGAAGGGATACTCAGAGGCATCGGCCAGCTGGGACAAGAAAGTTAGTGCGTGATTAAAATCCTTCTTGCCAATGTAATACTGCACCAATTGGGTGATGATTTGTGTCTGCACATGAGTGGTTGCGCTGGGGAGAAGCTCTTCAGCCTCGGAAATTCTCTCCGTTCGGACCATCTCCGCGAGCACGCGTTCCTGCACCCAGCTCTTGATATCACCTGCACTTCCGGTTGGGCCACATTGGTTGGTATCAGTTGGGTCATCGATAGCTTCAGACGCGATGAACGAGTCTTTAGCGACAGAGAAAGCCTTTTTTGCGTCAACTTTCGTGTATGCATGCCCCACCCGCCAGAGCACGAAGGCGCGCATGTCCGGTTCAAGTCCGGCGGCGCCACTCTCCGCCGCCTTCAAGAGACGCAGCCCGCGTTCCTGCTCAGGCGTTAGCTTGGCCTGTTGCTTGCTCTCTGCGCGAGCAGTTTGTTTGACCGGCGGGGGTGTTTGCCCAAGACAGGCGAAAGAAAATACTGCAGTAGCGACACACAGGAGGCGGCGAGATGGCATAGATCCTCCCACAAACTCAAAACCTAAGACCGCTCGATGGAAGTTTACACAACAAAGCTAGATCCCCCAGCGCATTCCGGGAAGGTGTAGCCGAAGTTTTCCGCGATGTATGACCCTCCAATGAATTCGACGGGGTTGTATGTCGATGCAAACGGCACGGGCAGTCTTCAGTCTCCCTTCTCCCATCGAGATCATGCCGTCCGCAGAAGTAGACTAATTACAATGGTGCGTCAACCAGACAGAAGAACCATTCTGGTATTCCACCGTATCTAAGACCAAAGGTTCGCGGTCTCTGAATTCTGCAAAGGGGCCTGTGTGCACGGTGAAAGCCCCCAAATGTGTACACGCCAAGCGCTGAGCGTTGCCGGCTAGCAATGAGCCCCCATTCGGAATCGGAGACTCTGTTAACGAGCTGAAATGGGACTCGCGTTATAGTAGAGGCGGATATCAAGGTTCTTCTCCTCGCCAGGCTGCAAGTCCACCTTGGTCTCGAAGCGCGACCAGTTCTCATGATCTTGGCAAACACACTCGACCAGAACGTCAACAACAGTGTTGGCGGGCAATAGCTCCCGGAACTTGCCGTTCACGACTTGATTGCGGCCCGCGTCAGTTTGCAAGTTGACGAGAACGACGCCAGCTTCCAATGGTCGTCCTGTGTCGGCGTCTGTGATCTTGCCAGTCAGCAGGCCTGCTTTGTCTCCGAGCTTCAAAGTAACCTTTGGCTCGGGTCGCTCGCCGAACAGCTGCACCGTCTCAGGGCTGAAGTCTGAAGATCGATAGAACGCAGAATTGGGATCTGGATACCCGTCCCTTTCTTTTCTTGCGTACACCTCGAACACGCCGTGTTTGAGCCTTGCCCCAAAGTCGAAGTGCCCTGAACGATCAGTTGTCGCTTGAATCCGGTATGCGTCGCCGAACGGAGCAATCTGCTCTTCTGCATAAACAATGGCGTTCGCAACAGGCCTGTCATGAGCATCTACCACTGTTCCGCTGATTCGCGCATCGATGGGGTGGGATCGGGTGTTTGCGAAGGGGCTAGGGTGGTGCATAACAGCACCAATACCGGTCAAAATCTCATCGGCATAAGCTATCTCCGCGCAACTAGTATAAGCATTCTGAATTGGATGCGTGGTTGCTGAATACCTACCGATTGCGCAACGGTTTTTACATTCGGCAGAGCGCTCCTCACCGCACAAGCCACGTAAATCTTTGCACGTAAGCGGTGTGCCCCTGTGCAAATGTCCGTGCATTCAACAACGGTCGCGACGCTGGTAGTGCTGACAGTTCTTTGCGCGCCCTTGTACCCCTGTAATTACTACGTTTCGGCCAACTTAACCGAACCGATTGAGGAGTGAAACCCTTTGTCGCCAATCGGCGGCTAGATCCTGCTCACTATCGGGCGGCCTAGTGTGTTGTGACGAACAAGGGAGGGAGAACGATGCGTCCAAAGCGGAGGCAACTCGACACAACGCTTGTGATTGTCACCGTCCTTATTTCAGTCCGCTTAATCGCTCAAGACGTGCGACCGACTGTCGTGCTCTTCCAAAACGTCCGGGTCTTCGACGGGAAATCAGGGACCCTATCCGGTCCCAGCAACGTACTGGTTCGCGGTAACAAGATCGAACGAATTTCGACCGCACCCATACCAACGGACCGCAGCGCCAAGACACAGATCATCGAGGGCAGCGGCCGGACCTTGATGCCCGGACTGATCGACGCACACTGGCATGCGATGCTGATACGGCCCACTGCTGCTGAAGCCATCGCCGGTGATGTCGGATACAACAATATCGCGGCGGGGGCAGAGGCGACAGATACGCTGTTGCGGGGATTCACCACAGTGCGCGACGTGGGCGGACCGAGTTTTGGTCTGAAGCAGGCTATTGACGAGGGTATCGTCGCTGGACCGCGCATTTTTCCCTCCGGCGCCGTGATTACGATTACTGGCGGTCATGGCGACTTCCGTCAATTGTCTGAATTGCCGCGGACGATCGGCGGCCCGCTCAGCCGGATGGAACAGATTGGCGCCAGTGCTGTCGCCGACAGCCCCGACGAGGTGCGCGTCCGCGTCCGCGAGCAACTCATGCAGGGTGCCTCCCAGATCAAGCTGACCGCTGGCGGCGGTGTCTCCTCGCCGCACAGCCCGATCGACGCATCGACTTTCACCGAAGCCGAACTGCGAGCCGCAGTTGAAGCGGCCGAGAATTGGGGCACTTACGTCACCGTGCACGCCTTTACGCCCGAAGCGATTCAGCGTGCCATTGCCGCGGGTGTGAAGTGTATCGAACATGGCTTCCTGATGGACGAGGCCACCGCCCAGCTCATTGCCGAGAAGGGCGTGTGGTTGAGTCCGCAGCCTCTCCCCGAGGAGTTGAGACAAGGCTTTCCAGTGGGCTCAGTCCAACGAGCCAAGGCTGATGAAGTCTGGCCTGGCATAGCCCGGACCTATGAACTGGCGAAGAAATACAAGATCAAGACGGCGTGGGGCACCGATGTCCTGTTTTCCCAAGCGCTGGCGCAGAAACAGGGGGCAATTCTGGCCTCGCTTGTCCGCTGGTACAGTCCCGCCGAAGCGCTCGTAATGGCCACCGGTACCAACGCCGAACTGCTGGCATTGTCGGGCAAACGTAGTCCGTATCCGGGCAAGCTCGGAGTTGTGGAGGAAGGCGCCCTTGCTGACTTGTTGCTTGTTGACGGCAACCCGATCGCCAATATCAATCTAGTTGCAGATCCCGACAAGAACTTTGTCGTCATCATGAAAGACGGTAAGATCTACAAGAATATTCTCTCCCGCTAGTGGCACCCTATATTGGACCGATTCATCGGAAGTTCGCTTCAATCGAGCTAGTGGCGACGAGACTGCTCCGGCCTCATCTGTTCTACTGACAATATCGCCGCGGCCTCTATGCCGCCTTTTCTCACCTGAGAGGCAGCATTTTTTGGCCCACGCTGCAAACGCTGATGATCTCCCAGCGCTTTATAGGAAGTCGTGGTGCGTCATTTCAAATCTGCTACCTCCATGCCCCCAAATCGACTTGCCGGATAGGATGTGGCGCGGGGAAAACCGGCTTCACCCTTCCTCGGGGCTGAGCCGGGGTGAGCTCTCTGCACCTCTAGCCATCCAGTCGACGCGGTTTGAACCTGGAATAACGGGAGGTACTCAGCCCCCCAACCATTTCTTGCCCGACACTACAATGATTGACAGTTTTCAGGGCACAACCTTTATCTTAGGATTCCAGCTTACAAGGTGCGCGATGCCTGCCCAAAGCACAAGAGCGCACGATGAAGCGAGCCGGAATACCCCTTTCTCTCCCAGCCTTTTCGCGCTGATGTGTGGTCTGGTTGTTGCTGTCTTCTTATTCATCGTTCATCGAGTCTCGACGCTGTATGGGCTAGGATTCGACTACCTCTTCGGCGGCATCATCGTGGGTTTGCTCGTATATCGTTACGAGCTGCACCGTTCGAAGTACTTAAGGGACAGATTGAAGAGCGTCAAGTTAATGAATCATCACGTCCGCAACGCACTCAACCTCATCATGGTGTCGGTTTACGTGCATGGAAACGTCCAGGAATTGCATGAGATTCAAAGTTCGTGCAATCGAATCGACTGGGCGTTGCGAGAAATCCTGCCCGGTCGTGAGTTAGACGATTACGACGAGGCTGCCGCAGAGAAAAAACGAGCTGAAACCGCTTGATCTGTAATCCTTTTCGTCCAGATCAGATGACGAAGTCGCAGTCTTTGTTCTTTGGAAACATTTTACAGGCGGGAGATCTCCCGACGCTCCGAAGATACCTATTCTTCGCGTTCCTGTTTTGCGGGTTCGACAGAATATGCAGCCGCAGCCTTGAAGGCCAGTTCAACCAAGCATATGATTCCGACAAGAAAAATCAGCTGGCAAAACAAATATGGGTTTTCAAGTCGCAGCGAGAGAGTGCGATCGCATCATTGTGGTCGATGTAGTGGGGAGACTCACGTTGACTGAGAGTCGCACTCAACTGCGCGACCTTGTTCATGTCTTCACTAGCAATGGCCATAAGAAGTTCCTGATCAATCTCGAGGGGGTGGATTTCGTTGACAGCAATGGCTTGGGAGAATTGACCCGGTGTTTTTGCAGCGTCAGGCAAGCGGGCGGCGACATGAAACTTGTACATGTCAACGTGAGGGTGCAAGCCCTTCTTGAGATGACCAAGATAAACAGCCTATTCGAGATCCACACCGAGGAGCACGCTGCTCTCGAAGCATTCCGGGATCCGCTCGCCCGCCCACGCATCCAGGTGTAGCCAAATTTTTCCCGATAGGTACAACCCAAGATCGATTTGATGAGGCGTGCTAGACAGATTAAGTGTAGACAGTCAGAGGCATTGGGGGCGAATGATCGCCCCGCCAGATGATCTGTCTGTCATCTCAGTGACGCATCCAGAACTCGATCAGCAACAAGGCGGGACTCAGTCGCTAGAATTTGTCACTGACAGCTTCCAGTGGACGTCCCGTGTCGACCTCTGTGGCCTTGCCAGTGAGCACGCCTGCTTTATCTCCAAGCTTCAAAGCGACCTTTAATTCGGGCCGTTCCCCGCACAGTTGCACCATCTCGGGGTTGAAACCTAAAGATCGCAAGGACGAATGCGAGATTCCCATAATGTTGTTTTCCCCTCGCGATTTGCACGCTTCTTGATCGAATATCAAGGGCACCCGGAAGCTAAAGCCCTCGCACCAGACGGAACTGAGTGCAAAGCCGACACTAGCGGTGAAATGGGAAGAAGGGGGCGATCTTAGCGTTTTGGAGCTTGCTGCTATGCAATACGACAGATCAGCAAGAGTGGTCGCCAGCGAAGAAATAAAGGTCATCAATTACTGCCGCCATGAGCATAGTTGAGTACACAGCTGAGAACCTCTATTCCTCTCGAATGGCTGTCAAAGGTTCTATACATGCCGCTCTCTGTGCTGGAACAAAGGCAGCCAGGACAGATATTGCCGCCACTAGTGCCGCCACAACAATGAACGTCAACGGATCGTTTGGGCGAATTCCGTACGTTGAACTTGTCAGCAAGTGACCGATGAGGAGGGTTAATAGCGACCCAATCGCAATTCCGAGACCGGTCATTTTCAAGCTCTGACCTAAAACTAGAGTCATCACCTTGCTACGAGACGCCCCCACAGCGATCCTGATCCCCAGCTCTCTGGTCCTTTCCCGGACCAAAAAGGACAGTACCGCGAATAGCCCAACACTCGTCAGCATCACGGCTAAGCTTGCAAGCCCGCCGAGAACTGACAGCGCGAATCTCCACGGAGCCAAGGAATCGCTGACTATCGAGTTCATGGTTTTGACGTACTGTACGGGCTGACCAGGGTCCACGCTGTGCACTGCATTTCTAACATCCGTGAGGGGAGAGGCTGAGCGATCGCGGCTCAGTAACAAGATCTGCATCGAGGGGAAAGACAGCTGCTTGTACGAAACGTACATCGTATCCGGGGGGTCATCTTCAATCGCTGCTCGAACGTCTGACGCAACGCCAATAATCCGTCGTGGAATTGCGGTTTCCCGAAGAATCGAAATAGATTTTCCAATGGGGTCCTCGTGCGGCCAGTACTTCTGCGCAAAGGCTTCGCTAACAATAACGACTGGCTCACCATTGGCGTCGTCAGCATCGCTGAAATTGCGGCCTTGGAGGAGAGGGATATTCATGAGGGGCAAGAAGCCGGAATCCACAAAACGAAGCGAAGCGGATTGGTACTCGCCGGGGGTTGTGTTTCGCCCTGTAATAGTGAAGCTTGTCCAAAAATGGTTCCCTTGCAAAGGCAGAGGATAACCCAGTGCTACTGTCCGATAGCCGGGCATAGTACGCAGGTTTTGCTGCACCCTGGTAAAGAAATTGATAACGTCATTGTTGTTCTGGTAGTGGATACGTGGAAGGCCGATCCACGTCGCAACCACACCATCGCTACGAAAGCCCAAAGGCTGATTTTGAAGATTCAGCATGCTGCGAAACAAGAGCCCGGTGCCGACGAGCAAAGCGATGGAAAGGGAGACTTCTCCGACTACGAGCGCATGCCGGAGCCGCCGCCCTCCGATATGAAGTGTGGCTGCATTTTCGGACCTGCGCAATATTTGTTGGATGTCAACGCGCGCGAGCGCAAGGGCTGGAAATAACCCGAAGCCCGCACCAACTACGACAGACAGGACCAGTGTGAAAGCCACAACAACGGGATTGATTTCAATTAGCGCGAGCGTGCTGGGAGCAAAATGAACAAGAATTTTGGGAACAACCAGCGCCAGCAAAAGTCCCAGACTCCCGGAGGCTACCCCGAGGACAACGCTCTCAGCTAGAACGTCAGTCAGGATGCGTGGCAAAGTGGCTCCCAAGGCGAGTCGTATTCCCAATTCACGGCTCCTACTGTTGACTCGGGCGAGCATTAAAATCGCGACATTGCTGCCCGCAATCAACAGAACGAAAACAACAATGCCCAGTGACAACAGCAAAGACTTTTGCATTCCACCGACTAAGGCCTGTTGCAGCGGCATGACGACAGCGCCCGAGCCCATGTCCGCCCCGGGGTAGGCAGCATGAAGCTGAGCGGCGATGCGGTTCATATCCGCCCGCGCCTGATTCAGTCGAGTATGTGGGCGTAGCCTGGCGACGACTGACAAGAATTTTTGATCACGCCAGAGCATCCGATCCGGACGGATCTGCTGCTGCAAGGGAACCCACAAGGACGTTTGGTCGTCGTCAAGTGGACGAAATCCCCGAGGCATGACTCCGACCACATAAAAAGGATCGCCGTTCAACACAATGCTTTTGCCGATAATGTTCGGATCGCTATGAAACTCCCCAGACCACAAACGATCGCTCAAGATAACGACGCGAGGAGATGAATAGCTGTCTTCACTCTGAAGAAAATTGCGTCCAAGAACGGGACGAACCCCGAGAATGTCGAAAAAGCCAGCCGAAACAGCGGTCCCTTCTACTTGCTCCGGCTCTGACGCCGTGATGAGGTTGTAATGGAACCCGCAATAGGCTGCCAGATCGGTGAAGGAGAGGCTCTTCTCTCGAAAATCCAAGAAACTTGCCGGAGAGAAACCCGTCTGGTCGGCTTCATCGTTCGGCAACTTGCTCTGGAAAACACCGACGAGCTCCTGCGGACTTGGGTAAGGTAGCGGCCTGAGAAGCACTGTATAGATAATGCTAAAGACCGATACCGTCCCGCCGATACCAAGAGCAAGCGTGGTCGCGACCGATGCGGAGAAGGCTCTGTGCATCCACAGATTTCGGAATGTCTGTCGAAGACAGCTCAGCCACATGCGAGTGAGGTCTAACAAACGACTGATCCAAAGGATTATAGGGGTTTGGTCAGCAGGTCAATATGAAGCGGGATGCGGGCGGAGGCGAATGCTTGCCACACTGTTTTCAGCAGCGCTCACTAGCTTCAATTCGAAAGAAAGGGGTGCATATTCCATCCCGTCATGTTCTAACCCCATAATGGGATTTGACGGGGTGGTATCAAGAGACGGCAAAAATGCTCCCTCCCCGCCCCTGCCTGGCGAAGAAAAGGCACAAAGCTGTAATATCGCAGTCAGCAGGAATCGTAGTCTTAATGGTTTTCCATGCTGCGACAGACCTCTTTCCGCGCCGCTGTTTGCGCACTCTGCTTAGTGACATGGGGTTCAGCCTACGCGCAGGATTCTTCAGCAAATTCCCGGACGGAACCGTGTACGCTTCCAAGCGCTTCTCAGGCTGACAACACCCCCGATGTTGCCGTTTCCTTAGCTGAAATCACGTTTTGGGGACTGGGTATTCAAATGCCAACCTCGGAGCAACGTGAAATTGCTACCACGGTGAAAAACGTCACGCATGGAAGTTCTGTCAGTGATGTTGTCGATGAAGCTTTGGCGCTGGTTCGAGAGGAATGGCAGAATCGTGGTTATTTCCACGCGCAGGTCACAGGAGAAGCCACGACAATATCTAGCAATGCTGTCAGCGAGCGTATCAGCATAAGCGTTCACGTCGAAGAAGGGTTTCAATATCGGCTACGGGAGATTACCTTTAAGAACAACAAAGTGTTCACAAATTTAGTGGCGCTCCGTTCTCTTTTCCCGATCAAAGATGGCGATCTTTGGAATCGTGAGCAATTCGCAAAGGGTCTTGAATCGCTAAAGAGGGCATATGCCAGCCGTGGGTTCATCAACTTCATCAGCATTCCGGAGCCGAACTACGACGACTCAGCCAGATTAGTATCCTTCGCTATCGATGTGGACGAGGGCGAGCAGTTCCACCTCGGTGATATTCGTCTGCAAGGCATAGACGATCTTCAGCGTGAGAAGGTCTTGGATTCCTTTCTTCTCAAGCCAGGCGACGTTTTCAATGAAGATTTGCTGCAGAAATCGCTGGACCTGCAGGGCCTTCCTGATTGTTCGTGTGACGGCATTCAGCGGCATATCGATGTGAAGCGCAGGACGATAGACATCGTGCTGGACTTTCGGCCCTGCACTTGATCCCTCTTAGACCACCTGCTCGATGTGGATACATCGCCATGACGCTCTTTGAGCTTCATTACTAGCCGATAAGACTCAGCGCTTGGCTTGGACGCATTGGGGGCTTTCACCGGATTCGAATGGTCCGACAGATCAGCTTCCATGCTGCGCGCTTTAATCGGGGAGCAACGACGCAAGTTCGTGCAATTCAAATTTGGCCTTGGAGTGGTTCTGAATAGATTGTTTCTAGGGTGCGGGCCAGCGGGGTAGTCTCGATCGCTAAAACTGACAAAGCTTACAGTGGCAGGTCTAATCTCGGCGCCTGATGATGACTGAAGGCTGACTCGTCCTCGGTAGTCATTGGCATGAGCAACCGCGCTAGCAAGAAAGCCAGCATCTCCTCCAAAGCAAAGCTCCTGATATTGCTAGTGCCCGTTTTCTGCATTCTGCCAGCCCTGGTTCTGAACGAAAGATCCCCGGCGGCAAAAGCGGAAAGTCCAGCGAGCTTATTCGCTCCGACCAAGGAAAATGCCACACCAAAACCAGTCGATCCACCGCTCGGCATGGTGTGGATTCCAGGAGGCGAGTTTTCCATGGGCGCAAACGACCCGCCCGCGATGGATGCCGTCGGAATGAAAGCAAGCATGGACGCGCGCCCGGTTCACCGCGTCTACGTCGATGGCTTTTTGATGGATAAAACCGATGTCACCAATGCTGAGTTTGAGGAATTCGTAAAAGCAACTGGCTACGTGACCGTAGCTGAGCAAAGGCCACGAGCGGAGGACTTCCCGGGAGCTCCTGCGGAAAATCTAGTTGCCGGCTCGGTGGTATTTTCCGCTCCCGACCACCCTGTGCCTTTGGATAGTCAATTCCGTTGGTGGAGCTATGTAGCAGGGGCAAACTGGCGGCACCCTCTGGGACTCGGAGCGATCTGAATGGCAGGGAAAACGAGCCCGTCGTTCACATCGCATACCGCGATGCCGAAGCCTATGCAAAATGGGCGGGGAAGAGGCTGCCGACAGAGGCTGAGTGGGAATTCGCTGCCAGGGGAGGAATGTGGCTGGACAGTAGTGAACATGAAGAATGATTGGAACCGGATTTTCATCTTCGAGAAGTAGAAGTCGATTGACTCGTACCCCAGCTGTGAAGAATGACAGTTACAAGACCCAACACTCTCTCCCTAAAGTTCTACTAAAACCATCGAGGTCTCAGATATTTGTGTCATTCACAAATTGGAGAACGTGATGAAGTTCCAAGTAGCAATTCGCAGTGGTCTCGTTTGGATCGTCGCGGTCGCGATCGCAACCATCGTCACGCCCAGTCTTTGGTCGCAGTCCCAAGCTAAGCCCAACATCGTATTCATCATGGGTGACGATATCGGATGGTTCAATATCGGCGCCTATCACCACGGCATGATGGCTGGTCGTACGCCGAACCTGGATAGGCTTGCCGGACAGGGGATGATGTTCACGGACTATTACGCCGAAGCGAGTTGCACTGCAGGCCGCGCCAACTTCATAACCGGGGAATTACCCATACGCACCGGGCTAACCACCGTGGGGCAAGCTGGAGCCACGATAGGCATGCCGGATCAGGCCCCTACCATCGCAATCGCACTCAAATCCCTGGGTTATGCGACCGGTCTTTCGGAAAGAATCATCTCGGTGATAGAAATGAGCACCTCCCGACGGTGCACGGTTTTGACGAATTCTGGGGTTACCTCTACCACCTAGACGCAATGGAAGATCCCTTTCACCCCGGCTATCCACCCGCCTTGAAAGACAAAGTCGGTCCCCGAAATATCGTGCATTCTGGGCCACAAATACCGACGATTCGACAACGGATCCGCGTTGGGGGAAAGTGGGCAAACAAAGGATCGAAGATGAGGGGCCACTTCCTCCTCACCCAATGCCCGGCATCAAGTACAACATGGAGACGGTCGACGACGTCATCCTTGACCACGCACTGCAATTTATTGACAAATCCAAAGCTGACGGCAAGCCGTTCTTCCTCTGGCTGAACCCAACCCGCATGCATGTCGTCACCCATCTTTCGAATAAATACGAGAAGATGCGCACGCCAGAAAACGGGTGGTCCACCTATGAAGCCGGAATGGCGCAAGTGGATGACATCGTGGGTTCCGTTATGACGAAGTTGAAAGATTCTGGTCTGGAGGACAACACCATCGTCGTATTCACTACTGATAACGGCTCGGAAACAATGACCTGGCCCGATGGTGGTATGAACCCATTCGCTGGCGAAAAGGGAATGGTGCTGGAAGGCGGGTTCCGTGTGCCATGCATCGTTCGCTGGCCGGGTCATGTACCTGCTGGCAAGGTGGAAAACGGCATGATGTCGGGCCTCGATTGGTTCCCTACGTTCCTTGCGGCCGCCGGTGATCCTAATATTGTTGAAGAGCTGAAGACGGGAAAGAAGCTCGGAGACAAGACATACAAAGTCCACCTTGACGGATACGACCAAACCGACTTGATCACCGGGAAAGGCCCATCCAAGCGGCATGAGATCCTTTACTTTGCGGAAGGGACGTTAGGAGCGATACGAATCGATGACTATAAGTATCGATTTATCGACCAGCCCGCAGGCTGGCTTGGCGGCACCGTCAAGCCCGACTGGCCGATTTTAGTAAATCTCCGTTTGCATCCGTTCGAACGCGCGGGACTGGGCAAATCCTTGGAGTACATTGACTGGTACAAATACGAATTTTGGCGCTTCGTCGCCGTCCAACAAAAAGTCGCCGAGATGGCGCAAACGTTTATTGAGTATCCACCGATGCAAAAGGGTGCGAGTTTTAACCTTGAGCAGGTGAAGCAGGAACTACAAAAGAAAATACAGGCGCAAGGTGCCCAATAACGAAGCATTCCTCTTATTTCATGGCTCAACCTTGCAATCCTGGCCCTTCTTGGGGTCTCACCCTTACTTGGGCGTTCTTGCGTAGGTTTTTGGGGTCGGCGGCGAAGGTGATGCCGCGCTCCAGCAAGAATCCGCGGATCTCGTTGATCAGGGCCGTGCGACGTTGCACCAGCCGATCGCGGACTCGGTGCATGGCTTGTACATCCAGCTGTTCCGAGTCTTGATCGGCACAAAGCGCATGTTCTGTTTCCTGACCGCTTCGGCAATCGCTTCGGCATCCTTGAAGTCGTTCTTATTGGATTTTCGATAAGGTTTTACGAACTGGGCTGGGATCAGCCGTACTTCGTGCCCTTGTTCTCGCAGTCTGGCCCCTATGAAATGCGAACCGGCACAAGCTTCAAGGCCGATCAGCGAGGACTGCATCTTGGCGGTGTAACTCAACAGCTGTGCACGAGAGAACTTCTTGCGAACTAAAAGCTTGTCACGCTCTCCCAGTGCAACCAGGTGAAAGGTGGTCTTACCCAAATCGATGCCGACCGATGCGATTTCCATTGCGATGATCCTCCGGATGTGAAACTGCCGAGTTATCGTACTCGGCGGCGGACCATCTCATTAACCCCGGCTGCAATCCCTGGCTTAGTTTGGCAGACTACGGAAGCGCCATCCTGCGAATAGCAGAACGACAACGAACGCGAAGCCCACGACTAAAGCGACAATCATTTTTGGGCTTCCCAACTCCTGAGCCGAATTCGGGTCGGGCATCGGCGCATCAACATGCGACAGATCAAGTGTAAACTTTGTGCTTGTGGGTTTAGCGTTAGCTATAATTTGTCGCAAGCGGAGACATACGTACTGGGGGAGACCGTCGTGAAACTCAGCTTGAGTGTGTGTGTACTCTGCTTGCTAGTTCTGACGGCATCCCAGGCACAGGTCGTTCGCCGGCGCACTGCCACCCCAATAAAGTTGTCGCCGACTACCAGTGGACATCTGGGTGCAACGACACCATTTTCACTGCACCTGTCCGCGTTCGCACCGTCTACGGAAGTTGCTGTTGTGCCCCAAGCTGGACTCCTGCGTATCACTTGTGCATGGGATGAGGCTGACGTGCCTTTGGAAATCAGCATCACGGGGGCTGCCGGTCACGGATTGCCCGGTCGAATCGGGCTGACCAACCAGGCCGGCCAGAGCCCGGTGACCATTGAAACCAAAATAGAGCCCGAACAAGTTGCGCGCGGCCTGATTTACATAGAAATATTTCCTCAGATGTTTCCTCCAACAGGTCGACGAACGCAAAAGGGATTAATACACGGAACTGTGTCGGTCGCGATCGTTGACCACCTCCCGGAGACTTTCGACGAGGATGAGCACAGGTTTCGCGACATCGAAGATGGAAAGCTCCTTTCCGTGACTGAAGTAGCTTCATTAGAAACCCGTCTAAAATCAGACCCGAATGACTGGTCCGCGCGGCTTACGCTGCTCTCCTACTACTACTCGAGCGCTGACCTCAAAATGGCCAGGGCCCACATTCTCGCAGCTCGCCGCCGCCACATCTTATGGGCGATTAAGAATCGTCCATCAGCTGCCCAGATATTTGACCTGCCAGAACTGCAGCTTAGTAACACAGGCGCTCTTGCCGATCCAGTTGGAGCAAATGAGGCGCAAAATGCCTGGCGGCACGAAATAACGGAGCACACGCCGGACGAACAAGCTTTGTTCAATGCCGCTTCTTTCTGTGCAACCATCGACCCTCTATTTTCCGAAACCATTATCAAGCGTGAGGTAGCATCCGCGCCGAATTCCGCCCGATGGCTAGTAATGCTCGCGACGCTTTATGCGACACAGGTCGCTTCCGGCCAAGACAGCACATTTGCTGCACTCGCGCGAAACGCTCTCGTTTCCTCGAACAACCCTGATGTGATTGGAACAGCGGCGGTAGTGCTAGTAGAGCAAGTACTGAGCCATGCTGCGACCGGAACTCCTGGCCGGGAGTCAACTAAAAACCTCATCAACCTTGCAGAACAATTGGCACACAAAACATCTTCGCTCGAAAGCCGTGATCTAGGGCCACTGCTTATAGTTTTGGCCGCTGAGGTGCAGATATCGGGCACCAGGGAGGAAAGGGTTCAAGCGGAAGGCAAGGTGTATAGACTCTTACAAGGTATCGACATTAACGCTTCGAGGTCACAAAACGACGCCGCATTGCTGCCAATAATGGCCAATCTTGCTTTTGATATCAAAGACGATGAGGCAGCAATGAAGTATGCCTCGAAAGCGTTGGAGTTAGTCTCCTCACAAAAACAACCGGCGAGTGCTAACGGCAATGGGCGCGCTGAGATCATCCACGACAGCAACGATGTTCTGGGAAGAATTGCGTTGCGAGCCGGCGACGTGCAACAAGCAAAGGACCGTCTTTTAAAGGCTGCAGACCTCCCCCCAGGAGAATCCTTTGCGAGTAATGGGCCCGACATGCTCTTGGCCCAGGCATTGATCGACCAAGGCGAACGCGGCACTGTCGCAAAGTATCTGGAGAAGCTAACCGATTCGTGGCGCAGGGGCCATTTTCTTCTTCAAGCATGGATTAACGACATCCGCGACGGCAAGTCCGTGCGCTTGAGCGCGAGGCCGATGCTCCTGCAAGCACCTGGTGGGTGGTATCCGCCTGTGTCTGGGCCAGCCGGACAGAAGTAGTCCAGCCTGTGCCGATTTAATGCCAATCTTAAATCCGCTTTTTGCGGCAAAGGCCGTTATTTGGCTTCCAACTCCGCGTTCAAATTCACGTTGCCGCCGCTAGCTTTGAGTTTACGTTCCCAATTTTTAAAGCCGTTCTTGCTGACGGCGATTGTGTGCTCGCCTGCTGGCAGGTCAATCGTGGAAGGTGTGTTGCCGACAAAACTTCCGTCCACTTCGATGTCTGCACCTTCGGGATTCAGAGGGAGGGCTGGTCGAGCCAACAGGCCCGTTGGCGGTGTCGATGAGTGCTATGGGTGATTTTTCGCCAACTACGGCGTGACCGTCGGCTTAAATGGTCTTGCGGTCACGGTGATTGACCGTGGAAGGTCAAGCACCACAGTCGGGTTTTCTGGCACTAGTGTTTCTGTCCCTTCTATGCGGTACGTGTACGTGACGGCAAACGTCACACGCTCCTCTGTGGCAAAGCGCCACGTCTTAGTTTCAGCCCTACGAAGGCAAGCCCGGGGAAGACGGGACCTTGAGCTACCGCGAGATTGAGCAGACGTATCTTCCGGCGTATACCCGATTTTGGGATGATCAGGCAAAAGTGCCTTGGCTCTACAACCACAAAACTAAGATCACGATCAGCTACGAAGACGCGGAGTCAATTGCGGCAAAGGCCAAATATGTATTCCAGAAAAAGCTTGGGGGAATTATGTTCTGGGACCTCGGTGAAGACGACATTAAATCGACTCTTCTCGATGCCATCGACAAGGGCTTGGCTGGAAATTAATCTGAAAGCCAGAAGCCCGGGCGGTTCTAGCGAAGGTTCACGCTCTTGCATCAGGTACAATGAGTGCAATCGCTGGTAACAGCAGTTACACCTGCTATAGTGATTCGGTCCGAAAAGGAAGCCCCTGACCCATGCGAGCGGAACCCTTGGAAATAATAGGTTCGGCGTTCTCACCAAAGCCTGCGCTTACTCCAAAACAGAGACGTTCGGTGCGGATCGTTCTTGGTGTGACAGTTGCCACCTCGGTTTTGAGTTTCCTCTTTTGGTGGCCGACGTTTGCAGACGTATGCAGATTCGCCTTTCTCGCCTGTTTCCCGGCGGGCCTGTTCCTGTTGGGTTTGCGATATTCATCGCAGAGCAGGGATCACCAGTTGCTTCCCTGGCTTGCACTCTTGCATTGCGCCTTTCTAGGTATCGTCATCTACCTATGGCGAGTATCCCCAGCGAGACTGAGCGTTCACAATCCCGATTTCGTGTTTGGCTTCGAGGCGCTTGAGTTTGCGGTGTTCCTATTGCTTCGTGAAGTTGATGCGGCTCGCCAAAATGGTCGCGTAACGACAAATCGTCATATCGCGAATTGACACCCAAAAAAGGCGAAAGAAAAGCGCAGGTGAGTGCAAACTCCTGATTTCCAGCAGTTCGCGTAGAACTTGGCTGTGATTTGGCTTAAAGTCGTGTTTCGAGAAGCGGACTATGCTCCCCATAATCTATGAAGATGCTCTAAGGCGGCCAGACCTATTTCTCTGGTTTGGGGTAACTGAAGCTGAGTTCGAAAATTGGCTTACGGCTCTTCCATTGCGCGTTCATCCCGGGCTTGTTGGCTTCTGGCGACGTACTGGCGGTGGAGATTTGTTCGAATCTGAGACTCTCTTGGGGCCTCTCGTCGAGGACGAGGACGATAACGTTCTCAAAGTGAATGAATATCATTGGAGCAAGGGGCTGCCGAGCGATCTACTGATCTTTCACGAGGGGCTTTGCCTTTCGGCATCGTTTGTTGACCGCCCTCGACATCGCAATCAACTGGTCTCGTTCAGGTCAGGCTCTTACCAGATTGGACGACAGTTCGATACCTTCAACGAGTGGTATCAGCAGACAATTCGAGCCGAATACGCAGAACGCTACGGCCTGACCAACGAATAGGGGAAGCTAGTTCGCGGAATACCCGTAAAGCGCAATTCGTATGAGGAATTTGTGCGCTGGTTGAGCAATCCGGTGGTCGAAAACGGATCTCAATGAACGATATGGAAGACTTTTAGAAAAATCTTGACTGAGCACTCAGCCGGCACAGTTACAATTACCCTGAATCTGATCTATTGGTCGCACAAATGTGGCTGTCGCAGGCTGTTCAAGACCTTCGCCATGCTTTTCGCTCGATGGCGCACGCCCCTGGCTTTACACTTTGCGCTGTTGTCACGCTGGCGTTGGGGATCGGCTCCAACACTGCAGTTTTTTCTATTGTCGACGCTGTCTTGATTCGCCCCCTCAGCTACCCGGACCCCTCCCGCATCGTGCAGTTCTTTCTGTCTTCATCCGGAGAATCTACTGCTGGGGCCTCCATTCCAGATCTTCGATTTTGGCTAGAACGGGTTGGTTCGGTGCAGGACATTGCCGCATATGACTTCGCCCAATCCGAGATGGGCTTCACATCTGGTGCACCGGAACAGGTCCACGGCATCCACGTCACATCGAATTACTTCCGTCTATTCGGGGCACAGGTCCTACTCGGTCGTACCTTTGGCCAAGCCGACAATGTTCCTAATGGTCCTAAGGTCGTCGTTCTTAGTTACCATCTCTGGAAGCACAGATTTGCTGGCGATGAGCACATCGTCGGCAAGGCGATTTCGCTCGATAAAGAGTCGTATACCGTCATTGGTGTCACGGGCAAAGCTTTCAACGCCGAGCCCGAAGCTCAACTTTGGATTCCATTTCAGTTCGATCTCAACGACACTGACCAGCTCCATTCGTTTGCGGTAGCAGCCCGTCTTAAAGCAGGAGTGACGTTGGATCAGGCGAATGCAGAGCTGGACGCAGCTTCGCAGTCGGCTAGGCGTCTGTCTGAACTCCCCGACCCGGATTACCGGTTCCAGCTTCGACGGCTTCATGACGCGATGGTCGGCGATATTCGTTCCTCGCTCCTAACGCTGCAAGGAGCGGTTGGTTTCGTTCTGTTGATTGCGTACGCAAATATGGCAAATCTGCTACTGGTTCGAGCGATTGTCCGCAAACGTGAGCTCGCGATTCGCGTTGCAATTGGCGCAGGTGCCGGCCGGATCTTTCGGCAGTTAGTCGTTGAAAGCCTGTTGCTAAGTCTTGTAGGTTGCTTTGTCGGCACGATCGCGGGACTCGTTGGCGTGGATCTGCTGCTGAAGATAATTCCGGGAAGCATTTCTCGCATAACCGGAACAGACGCAACAATCGGACTCGACTGGCGCGTGATGGCGTTCGCAGTTGGGCTGTCCATCGCAACAGGACTCGTCTTCGGAATTCTCCCGGCCCTGCCAGTGCTCCGGGAAAGGCTCGTTGACTCTCTGCACGAAACGTCCGGGCGTCACGGGCATGGCGGGCGCAGCAAGTGGCTCCACTCGCTAACGATTGTCAGCGAGGTGGCCTTTTCACTGGTTCTGCTCATTGGGGCCTCTCTGCTGGGGCGAACCTTCATTCTGCTGAATCACGTAGACCCTGGCTTTGATCACCACAATCTGCTGTTGATGACCATGTCCATGCGTGGCGGCAACGCGGGAAAGCTTGGGAGTTTTGCTGGTATCGTTCGTGGTGGTTGCCAGGAATTGAATGCCATTCCAGGCGTGAAAGCTGCTGCAGCCACTTTCAGTCCGCCATTCGCAGACCGAATGGGCCTTCCATTCACATCTCTATCCGTCAACCCAGCAATTTCGGGTGACAGCGAATGGATTGCGGCATCACCCGGTTATTTCCAGGTTCTCAAGGTTCCGATTCTGCGCGGAAGAGATTTCGATGTGCGTGATGATTCGGGTACATCTCCGGTCGTCATGATCAACGAAATCATGGCTAAGCGTTACTGGCCACAACAGGATGCAGTAGGCCAACAAATCATGATCGGCAAAGGCCTAGGACCTAAGTTCGAAGACAAACCACGAACCATCATTGGCGTTTTTGCAGACACACGTGAACACGATCTGACCCATGATGCGGAACCAACGTTGGTCATCCCCGATGCACAGACGCCGCACGGAATTATGGAGCTGATGTCGCAGTTCGGCCCCATATGGTGGATTGTTCGCACAAACATTGAGCCCCACCAGCTCATCCCAGCCATCTCTGAGAGACTACGTTCAGCAAGCGGGGGTAGGCCAGTGGGCAACGTGCACACGATGGACGACTTGCTCGCACGGTCTATTGCAAAACAAAACTTCAACATGCTACTGCTGTCAATTTTCGCGGCTACAGCGCTGCTGCTTGCCGCTGTTGGAGTCTACGGCGTCATGGCATATTCGGTCGTGCAGCGGACGCATGAGGTTGGTGTACGTCTGGCCCTGGGAGCGGGTCGAATGAATGTTCGTAACATGATCCTTCGGCAAGGTCTAATGAAGGGGACTGTGGGTGTCATCTGTGGAGTCGGCGCTGCGCTCTGCCTTGCGCGATTGTTGGAGGCTTTGCTCTTCGAGGTTTCGTCTCACGATGCAGCTGTGTTTGTTGCCGCCCCTCTAGTTTTGGAACTCATAATTGCGGTCGCCACATTCATTCCTGCACGAAGAGCAGCTACTCTCGATCCAGCCACCGCGTTACGTTTCGAATAAGAGAACCGGAATTATCGGGGGGTGGCTATTTTCTTCGCCCCTTTGACCCAACTGAGCCACCGAGCGCACTCCTTTTCCAACCGGAGTTAAAGCGACAAGCCCGCCCAACCGAGCGCCCGCGCCAGGGAGGGTCCATTTTGCCGCTGGTATACACCACCCCACAATGGATTTGACGGGGTAGTACACTTCGGGAAAAATTCGGCTACACCCCCGGGGGGGTGAGGTGGGGCTGCGCTGGGCTAGAAGGGTGAGGTGAGAAGGCTACGAGCGCTGCGCTTAGATCGCAGGAAAACTGGAGAAGCGCGCAGGAGGGAGCGGTTTTTGCCTAACCCACGGCGAAAGCCCGGCTACATTGACAAGTTAGCTTTCAGACTGGGAAGGATTCCTCGACCTCGCGCACCAACTCAGACGCTTGAATTGTCACGGTCTCCGCAAGTCCAAGGGTACTTGCTGTTCCCGATTCATAAAGGTTGATGACAACGAAGAAAATTGTTTTGTGATTGAGTTCAAATCGCGGTATTCCGTCCGGTTGTGGCGGCAGATCTGCTCTCAGTTGCTTCTTCGACACGTTGAAGACGATGAGGTATCCGAGAGGCTCGTTGTAGTCTAGGCAGTATCGGTAGACTTGGGAGAATCCTTTCTTGATGTACGAAGCGCCCCGACTGCGCTCGGGATCGGGTTCCAATCGATTCCTCAGTGGTCACGTTAAAACCGGCCAATGGTGGCCACCTCAAAACCGGCCAACGGAGATGACCCGGGACTAGGTTGTTTTACCCTGCCGGCTCTTCAGATGGCAAGTTTGTTTTTGTACGCCAGCTCCGCGGACCGCATTTGAGCACGTGGCCGTGATGTAGCAATCGATCGAGCATAGCGGTGACGGCCGCGCTGTCCCCGAGTAACTTACCCCAGTCCTCTACCGGTCGATTGGAAGTAAGCAAGGTACTAACCTGCTCATAGCGACGCAAGATGATCTCAAGTAAGTCTTCAGCCGCGGTGGCGGGCAGCTTGCGCATGCCGAGATCATCGATGATCAGCAGCGGTACAGAGGCAAACAGTTCCATCAGTTCCTTGCGTGTGCCGTCGAGGGTGGCTTCGGCAAGCTCGTCCAGCAGTTGATGAGTCTCACGGTACAAGACGCGATAACCCTGCTGAATGGCGGCTAGCCCGATCGCCTGCGCCAGGTGACTCTTGCCCGTGCCGGGCGGACCTAAGAACAGGGCGTCTTCATGGCGGGCAAGGAAGACACCACCGGCGAGATCAAACACTAAACTTCGATTCATCTTCTTGTTGAAGTTGAAGTCGAAGTTGTCGAGTGTTTTGTGTGGATCGCGGAAGCCGGCCTGCTTCTTTCTGCGTTCCAGCAAGCGATCGCCACGAC
>Ga0068855_100000508_pt1 | contig 48055 bp, 42 predicted proteins | sample KBSCornC52_FD_66592 | JGI IMG/M metagenome (GOLD analysis project Ga0068855, IMG submission 66592) | Corn rhizosphere microbial communities from Kellogg Biological Station, Michigan, USA - KBS Corn C5-2 | ecosystem: Host-associated > Plants > Roots > Rhizosphere > Soil ... | reverse complement strand
TTAAGCGTAACCGTTGACGACGGACAGCCACTGCATGATCCGCGAAGCTCAACGGTAACAACACCCTCATCAAACGATTTATAGGTGATGGCCCCGCCGTCCTGCTCAACAGCCGGGCGAACGTAATCATTCAATATTTGCTGTATTTTTACTTCGGTATCGGTGCCTTCAAAATTAGCTTCCGGGGTTTCTTCTTCCTGTATCACCAGTTCCGATTCAACCGCACCTTTTACAAACTCCTTCAAAATCGGCAGCAGATCATCCCAGCTGTCATTTTCAAATTTGGTAACCGTTACAAAGTTGCTGGCAAAAAATACACCGTTAACAAACGAAAATTTAAATAGCTCCTTAGCGAAAGGCGATTTTTCGGCCGCTTCTTTGGTGGCGAAGTCAACACTGCCATTTATCAGCAACTTGTTCACAATGAACTTCATGGTTGCCGGGTTAGGAGTCGATTCTGTATATACGTTGATATTCATTTCTTTTTATTAATTGCTTAACAAAGTTAATCAGCTTTTTGATTTATATGCGCTTATTAATGTGTTATGACCTGTTGATGATAATGTTTAAATTTGAAAATTTGGCGATTTGAGAATTTGAAAATGGTGTTTCCGTTGACGAATTTTCAAATTGTCAAATTAACTCATCTTCAAATTGTCTAAATACCTGTATAATTCCCAGGTGTTATCCTTTTAATTTCCTCTTTAATAGTGTCATCAACATTCAGGGCATCCACAAATACCGCTATGGTTTCTGCGTTAACCTGTGTGTTGGTGCGGGTAAGTTCCTTTAAAGCTTCGTACGGATTCGGATACCCTTCGCGGCGTAATATGGTTTGTATCGCCTCGGCAACTACGGCCCAATTAGCTTCCAGGTGGGCGTTTATAGCATCGGTATTGAGCAATAATTTATTTAGACCTTTTACAGTTGATTTAATGGCGATTAATGTATGCGCCACCGGCACGCCGATATTCCTTAATACGGTCGAATCCGTTAAATCGCGCTGCAACCTCGATATAGGCAATTTGGCGGCAAAATGTTCAAACAACGCGTTTGCAATACCCAGGTTACCTTCGGAGTTTTCGAAATCAATGGGATTTACCTTATGCGGCATAGCCGACGATCCAATTTCACCTGCTTTTATCGCCTGTTTAAAATAATTCATGCTGATATAGGTCCAAACATCACGGTCCAGGTCAATCAGTATGTTGTTGATCCTTTTTAAGGCATCGCATTGCGCGGCAAAATTATCATAATGCTCAATTTGGGTAGTAAACTGCGAGCGGCTTAATCCCAAAATGTCGTTTACAAAATGGTTGCCGAAAGCTTTCCAGTCGATTGCCGGGTAACCAATATGATGCGCATTAAAATTACCCGTAGCGCCCCCGAACTTGGCAGAATAAGGCACCGATTGTAAAAGGTTCAACTGATTTTCCAGGCGTTCAACAAAAACCATTACTTCCTTACCCAACCGGCTTGGCGATGCAGGCTGACCGTGCGTATGGGCCAGCATAGGTATCTGGTCCCAGTCGGCAGCATATTTTTTTAATATGGTAACCAATTCATTAATAGCCGGATAGTATGACTCATTTAAGGCAACCTTAAATGAATAGGGGATAGCCGTATTGTTTATGTCCTGCGATGTAAGGCCGAAATGGATAAATTCCTTATAAGCTTCAAGTCCTAAATCGTCAAATTGTTTCTTGATAAAGTACTCTACCGCTTTAACATCGTGGTTGGTTATTTTTTCAATTTCCTTTATGCTTTGGGCATCTGCTTCACTAAAATTTTTATAAATGGCACGTAACTTTTCCGTTGCATTTTTATCAAAGTTTTGTAACTGGGGCAGGGGGTGTTCGCATAAAGCTATGAAGTATTCAATTTCAACAAACACCCGGTATTTAATCAGCGCAAACTCCGAAAAGTATTCGGCCAGCTTTGCGGTTGTGTTACGGTAGCGGCCATCAATAGGTGAAATTGCGGAAAGTGGAGTAAGCGTCATTACAGGAGTTTTAATTTTTTGCAAAGGTAATAATTCGGCAACAGTTTTGAGTAGCAGTGGCAGGTTTAAGTAGCACTCGGCGTTTGTCATAATTCGCCCTTCATATTGTCGCTATTGCCGCCCGTTAATGCCGGTGGCTTTAAATAGCTTTGTTCAATGATTAAACTGCTCCTAAAACCTGCTACTGCAACTAAAAAGACAATTGTCACAAAAGGGTAATAAACTTTGGAAACTTTGTAATCTAAAAATGTTTCCATAGTTTTGACTTCGAAAGTCAATGAGTCAAACTGATAGAATAATAGAAGGTAGCGAAGAACTGTTTTTAACGGCAGGGATAAAAAGTGTTACGATGGATGATATAGCCACGCACCTGGGCATGTCGAAAAAAACCATCTATCAATTTTTTAAGGATAAAAACGAACTGGTAATAGCGCTTGTAAAGAAAAAGCTTAAAGAGGATGAAGAGCAGATGAACGATATCATCAGCCGGTCTGCAAATGTGATTGAGGAGATGATCAATATGATGAAATGTTCCGAAGATATATTCTCGCGCATCAACCCTATTGTGATACACGATATGCAGAAATATCACCCGGATGCCTGGAAGCAGTTCCAGAACTTTAAATCGGGCGTGATTGTGCAAACGCTGGAAGAGCTTTTGTCAAAAGGTATACAACAGGGCTATATACGGCCGGATATTGATGTAAAGATACTAGCCAAAATGCGTGTTAACCAGGTTGAACTGGGTTTTAATCCCCATGTGTTCCCGGTAGCCGAGTTTAACACCTGGAAGGTACAGCAGCAATTAATGGAACATTTTAATTATGGAATTTGTACACTAAAGGGTTATAAATTGTTAAACCAGTATAAAAATATAATTGAGGAATAATAAACTGCTGACATAGGGCTGTCACCCGCGCTGATTTATTTTGCAGGGGATGTCCAAAATGGCAAAGGCTAATAGTTATACAAACAAACACAACATATAAAATGAAACATATACTTCTAATAACATTAATATGCTCGATGGCCTTAGGCGGTTTTGCGCAGCAGGCGAAGCCCGATAGCCAAACCTACAATTTTAGCGTGGCTGACTGTGTGAATTATGCTTATCAACACCAGCACGATGTAAAAAACGCGAATCTTGATGTGGAGAGTTCGGAGTTTCACGTCAAAGAAATTATTGGCCAGGGTTATCCCCAAATTACTGGTGCGGCTTCTTTTACTGATTATCTGAAACTCCCGGTAACTTTAATACCAGGAGATTTCTTTGGTAAACCAGGAACATTTGTACCCCTAAAATTCGGTGTTAATTACCAGTCGGGTTTAGGGTTAAACGCAAGCCAACTCATTTTTGATCCAAGTTACCTTGTGGGTTTAGCAGGCCGCAGAACCTATAAAGAACTTTACCAGCGCAGCTTTACCCGTTCAAAAATTACTGCTAATGTAAATGTAACCAAAGCTTATTACCAGGTTTTGGTTAGTGTAGAACAACTGAAATTAGTTGACGCAGATGTTAACGAGCTTAAACAACAACTGGACGAGACCATTGCTCGCAATAAACAGGGTTTTGTTGAAAAGATAGATGTAGATCGTTTGACCGTTCAATATAACTCATCAGTAACCAGCCGTGAAAATATAAAAAGGTTACTTGAATTAAATTACCAGTTGTTGAAGTTTCAGATGGGAATGCCAATTGAGGATAATTTGATATTAAAAGACAAACTTGAAAGTATACAACTGGACGCCAATATAGCTACCGACGTAAAAGATACAGATGTTTACCGCAACCGTATTGAATATAATTTACTTGAAACTCAGAACAGGTTGTACCAATATGATGTAAAACTTAAAAAAGGCCAGTTTTTACCAAAGCTAACGGCAAATGCAAATTACACTTTATCGTACCAGGACAATAGCTTCTCTAATCTATATTCTACCAGCTTTCCTTCAAGTTATGTGGGCCTGTCGTTAAGCATACCGATTTTTACTGGCTGGCAGCATGTGAACCAATTAAGGCAATCGCAGATCACGGTATTAAAATCACAAAATGACCTGTACTTGATGAAAAACACCATTAACCTGCAGGTTGCTACTGCGCGAACTACTTATATAAATGGTTTACAAACGCTAAACGATCAAAAAAAGAATATGGCGCTTGCACAGGAAGTATTGCGTGTGGCAAAAATAAAATACGAGCAAGGTGTAGGATCGAGCATTGAAGTAACACAGGCCGAGACTGACGTAACACAGGCAAATAATTCATATATACAGGGCTTATACGACACCCTGGTTAGTAAAGTAGACCTGGACCAAGCTTACGGACGAATTAAATAAATTGAACCTTGTACAATAACATATATAATAAAGACATGAAAACACTACTATACATTACTTCTGCAATTCTGGTTTTAGCTGCCTGCAGCAAGCCAAAAGACAAAGCAACGCAGTTGGCCGATTTAAAGAAAGAGCAAGCAAAAATAGACTCACAGATCGTAAAACTTCAAAAGGAGTTGGGTAAAAAGGATACGGTAAAGTCTACAGATGTGAGCACCACTACTGTACAGGCCGGAAATTTCACTAACTACGTGCAAATACAAGGCAAAATTGATGCCCAGGATAACGTAATGGCTTACTCGCAGGTGCCGGGATCTATCACAAATATTTATGTAAAACCGGGTGCACATGTAAGTAAAGGACAAATTTTGGTGCAATTGGATAATAGTGTTTTAAACCAGCAACTTGCACAGGCTGAAACCAAGCTTAGTTTGGATAAAACGCTTTACGAAAGACAAAAGAATCTTTGGGATCAAAAAATAGGCACCGAAGTTCAGTTTCTGCAAGCGCAACAAGCCCTGCAAAGTTCAACCAAGCAGATATCACTGCTGCGCCAGCAAGCTGATCAGTATCGCATTATATCGCCAATTTCAGGCACTATTGATCAGATGGACCTAAAACTTGGCCAGGTTATCCAACCAGGCACCAACGGTATCCGGATTGTTAATTCAGATAACCTGAAGGTAAAAGCTGATGTGCCGGAGTCATATTCAAAAAGCATTAACCAGGGCGATAAAGTGAAAATCTTATTTCCTGACGCAAACGATTCGTTGGCAACAACTATAACTTTCGCGGCAAAAGTTATCGATCCGGGTTCACGCAGTTTCGGCGTTGAAATAAAACTACCACAAAACAAAGAGTTCCGTCCGAATATGACCGCGGTTTTAAAAATAGCAGATTATTCAAAACCTAATGCCATTGCTATTCCGGTAAATGCAGTTCAACACTCAGATACCAGCACGTTCGTGTTTATCAATCAAAACAATATTGCCAAAAAACAAATAGTAAAAGTAGGTGCTACCTATGGCGGAAAAACAGAGATCGTTCAGGGTTTGAAAGCCGGCGATCAGATTGTTACCCAGGGTGCGGCCGATATTGAGGATGGCGACAAGCTAAGAATATTGAATTCAGCTAATTAATCATATACAAATAAATTGATATGAAAGACCAGGAAAAAGAATTTGGGCCCTCCAGTTGGGCCATCGATAATAAAACAGCGGTGTATGCATTCATATTTATGATTGCTTTGCTGGGCTTGCTGAGCTATATGCGCTTGCCAAAAGAAAACTTTCCGGATATTGCGCAATCGAAGGTTTTTATAACCACTGCCTATAACGGCCAGTCGCCGCAGAATATCGAGGTATTGGTTACCAAACAGCTCGAAAAGCAACTAAAGTCGTTAAAAGGCCTTAAAAAGGTTACTTCAAACACGCAACAAAACGTGTCCATCATCACGGCTGAATTTAACGCTAACGTTGATATCCGCAATGCAAAGCAGGATGTTAAGGATGCCGTTGACAAGGCGAAACAGGATCTCCCCAAAAATGATAACAATTTGCAGGAGTCAGTTATCTCAGATATTGATGTTGCCGACCTGCCGATTTTGTACATTAACATATCGGGCAATTACAGCCTCAAAAAGTTAAAAGAGTATGCCGATAACCTGAAGGATGATATAGAGGCCATGAAGGAAATATCCAAAGTGGACGAAGTAGGTGCGTTAACACCTAACATCCAGATAAACGTGGATATTGATAAGATGACTGCCTCACAGGTTAGTTATGACGACATCATAGGGGCAATAGGCAAAGAAAACGTTATTTCCAGTGCCGGTACCATAAAAAGTGACGGCATGCAGCGAACCATCGACATTAAGGAAGACTTTAAAAATGCTGATGAGGTTTCGGCGTTGGTGATCAGAAACCCGCAAGGTAAAGCAGTTTATTTGAGAGATATTGCTGAAATAAAAGACGGTTTCCAGGACCAGATAAGCTATGCCCGTTTAAAAACGCCGGATAACCCCAACTTTAAAAATGTAATTACACTGAATGTTGCCAAAAGATCGGGCGAGAACCTGATTGAGGCATCAGATAAGATATACGACCTGATCAAACAAAAACAAAAATCAGTATTCCCCAAAGGGCTTGATATTACCGTAACCGGCGACCAATCGGATAAAACCCGTTCAACTTTGGACGATCTGATCAATACCATCATTATCGGTTTTATTTTGGTGACAGTTATCCTGATGTTTTTTATGGGTACCACTAATGCTATTTTTGTGGCGCTCTCGGTACCGTTATCGTGCTTTATCGCATTTTTGCTAATGCCGGCCATCGGCTTTACGTTGAATATGATCGTGCTTTTCTCATTCCTGCTGGCCCTGGGTATAGTGGTGGATGATGCCATTGTGGTGATTGAAAACACGCACCGTATTTTTGCTAATGGCGCAGTTCCTATCAAAAAAGCTGCGAAAATGGCCGCAGGCGAGGTGTTTTTACCGGTATTTTCAGGTACCATGACTACACTTGCACCGTTTATCCCGCTGGCATTCTGGAATAGTTTGATCGGGCACTTTATGTTCTTCCTGCCGATAACACTGATCATAACCCTGTTAGCTTCATTGGTGGTGGCTTATATCATGAACCCGGTATTCGCCGTTGATTTTATGAAACCACATCACGAAGGCGAACATGATAACCCCCGGTTTGACCGCAAGGTGGTCCGTGCGCTTATCGTTTTAGCCGTTGTGGCAGTTTTAGGATATTTAATAAACGTGGGTGTAGGCAATTTCGTCGTCTTTGCAGCAATCCTCTATTTATTAAACCACTTTGTCCTGTTACGGGTTATCGATAAGTTTCAAAAGAACCTGTGGCCACGTTTCCAGCATTGGTATGCCCGCCGTTTGGAGTGGGCTGTACAACGCCCATGGTGGATATTGGCCGGTGTTATTGTACTCTTTATTTTTACCATGGGTTTTACAGCTGTAAGAAGTCCAAAAGTGGTTTTCTTCCCATCCGCCGATCCTAACTTCGTGTATGTTTACGTAACCATGCCAATTGGTACCGACCAGGCCTACACCAACCAGGTGGTTGGCGATCTGGAGAAAAAAGTGGCGAAAATAGTGGAGCCCGATAAGGATATTGTTTCCTCCATCATTTCCAACGTTTCTGTAGGCGTTACTGACCCGCAGGACGAAGACCAGGGAACGTATTATAACAAGGGCAAAATTACGGTGGCTTTTGTTGAATTTGGCAAAAGGAACGGTAAGGATACCAAGACCGTAATGGACAAGATCCGTAAATCGGTACAGGGCGTACCGGGCGCACAAATTGCAGTAGCGCAGGAAAATGCAGGTCCGCCAGTTCAAAAAGATATTGATATCGAGATAGCAGGTGACAACACAGATACGCTTGTGAAAACAGCAGACCGGCTTAAAAAATACATCGCCCAGCAAAATATAGGTGGTATCGAAGGGCTTCAGCCCGATGTACAAGCCGATAAGCCGGAGATTGTTTTTGATGTTGACCGCGAGCGTGCTAACCGCGAGGGAATTACAACCGATCAGATCAACAAAGCTTTGGGAACATCGGTATATGGTGCTAAGGCATCTGATTTCAGGAACACCACCGAAGATAATTACGAAATTGATGTGCGGGCAAAAGAGGAGCAGCGCAATAATATCGATGCCCTTCGCAATTTAAAGATCACTTATCGCGACCTTGCCACCGGCGGCGCCATAAGGCAGGTGCCAATATCGGCCTTTACTGATATTAGGTACACCAATACTTATGTAAACATTAAGCATAAGCAATCGCGCAGAGTTATTTCGCTGGTTTCCAATGTAATAAAACCGGCCTTTAACCCTAACGAAGTTGTCGCCAATATATCACAGGCTATCAACAGCTTTAAGGCTCCCGACGGCGTTTCCATACGTATGGGCGGCGGCCAGGAGGACCAGGCAGAAGCTTCGACGTTCCTTGGCACAGCTTTGGCAATATCATTTGGTTTAATATTGATCATCCTGATGATGCAGTTCAATTCTATCGGAAAAACGCTGATCATTTTAACAGAGATATTTTTCAGTATCATTGGCGTATTCCTTGGATTGAGTCTGTTTAATATGACCTTCTGTATTGTAATGACCGGTATTGGTATCATTGCACTTGCAGGTGTCGTCGTCCGGAATGGTATCTTGCTGGTTGAGTTCACGGATATGCTGATAGAACAGGGTCAGAATCTGCATGATGCGGTTGTTGAAGCGGCACGCACCAGGATGACCCCGGTATTGTTAACAGCAACTGCCGCCATACTGGGCTTAATACCGTTGGCATTAGGGTTTAATATTGATTTTGCAGGTTTATTTACATCGTTTAAACCGCATATCTATTTCGGTGGCGATAACAATGCCTTCTGGGGGCCATTGTCGTGGACAATGATATTTGGCTTGGGTTTTGCAACTATCATTACCCTGATATTGGTGCCTTGTATGTACATTATACGTGTAAGAATGAAAGAGCGCCTTTTCGGTGTTAAAAAACCAATAGCTGCCGAAGAATTGGAATTAGCCGAAGTGTAACAATAAATAAAAACTATAGTATCAAAACCGCCCTTGCATCCGCAGGGCGGTTTTTTTAATTAAAATATTTTAAGTGTATTTGAAACAATATATACCTCATCGATTGTTTATTTGTAAAATTTGATAGATTTGTTAGAAAAGTCAGGACAGTTCAACTACCCCTTAAAGGCTACCATAAATGATTGCGACAAACGATTTACAGGACATAAAAAAAGAAAAGATACTGGAGGCCGCCTACCAGCGGTTTTTACATTATGGTTATTCTAAAACAACCATGAACGAGATCGCCGGGGATCTTTCTATGTCGAAAGCGTTGTTGTACTACTATTTTCCTGATAAAAGCCAATTGTACACGGATGTGATGCGCCGGGTGGCTGATGAGTACCTGGGCCTGTTATTGAATAAAGGAAATTCATTTAATAGCTTAAATGAGGCTTTTGAATTCGAGATTAATACCCAGCATACTTTTATGCTGAATAACTATAATTTTTTCGACTATTTCAGGCTAAACGAACAAAACCTGCCCGATTTGATCTGGCAGATAGTTGAGCAGGTTCATCAAACTGAAAAAGACCTGCTGATAAACGCCCTAAACGCCGAAGTAGAAAAAGGAATTATCAAGCCGGTTGAAAACCCCGCTGAAATTGTTGAATTACTTTTAGATGCCCTGCATGGCGTTAGGGTGAGCGCACAGTCATACAAAAAAACTATGTTCCCCAACCGTGAGCACCTCGATGAGATCCGCAAAAAACGCCTTGTACTGGCTAATATATTTATTAAGGGCCTGATGTATTAATAAGTAAAAACGACGTAAATTTTACCTCTTATCTTCGCCTTTGGCAACGCGATATCTAACTCTCGCAATAACGTGCCCCAACTGTCACCATGCCGTAAAAAATATGTCATCTGCCTGATGCTAAGAAACTTAATGGGTATATTTGACTATCGAAATAAATTGGTCAAATAATTAGCATACAGCATATTAATTATCAAAGAAACTTCTGTGATTAAGAGGTGATTGTTTTAGAGTGATTGAAGCGGGTTGGGACATGTTCCTGGTCCGCTTTTTTCTTTGGGACGAAGTTGCGTTTCGGAGTCGCTGAAGTTACTTTGATAGATCAGGGGCGTTCTTCCAGTTTAACCATTGTCCAGCTCTTTTCGTTTTCCCACGAACCGCCATTATATTTTAGCGTGATGGAAAAATCTGTTTTGGCGCTGCGGCCATTGTTACTATCGGTTTCAAAGTACGATTTTATGGTGTAGACGGAATCCCCCGCTTTTGTGCATTCAAAATCCCTGTCCGGGAATTCTGCTGTTGGCGATTTTATGGTTGGTTTAATAAAGCCCTTGGCAATTTGATAAGCATCTCCGCTGCCGGGTAACGATGAAAAGCCGCCACTATCAGCCCGGAGGGCAAAACGGAAAATAACAGCAATAAAAATTGCGATAAATATAAACAACACGATCAAGCCCTGCTTTGTCGATTTCTTTTTAAGCTCTTTTTCTGATAAATAATGATTTTTCATTGCTATGGAAGCCCTCTATCATTTTATACGAAAAAAATAGGAAAAAGTTTTCGCTTAATAAAAATCGTAGCAGCGCCGCGCTCCCTCAAATTTGTGGTATACATCTGTTCTTGAAGGTATTGTGGTTTCGTAGCCTATGCTGCCTTCGCTGGTTCCGCTGGTGTTGCTGTAGTTTAAATTGGATAAGGGTACATCATGACTTACGCCAAAACGCACCTTTTCGCCGCCATCTTTATTAATATACAGGTCAAAAATTAGGGATAACACAATTGCGCTCGGGCCTCCGCCAGCTCCGCCGCCCCGATACCATAATCCTGCGTTAATATTGCTTCGTTTGTATTGAAAGCCGATGCTGTATGATTGCGACACCGATTGTTTATAAAATACGACTGAAGGGATGATAAACTGTTTGTCATACTCGTCATTATTATCTTCCGGACTAAGATCGAAACGATAACTGCCATGAAAGGTGAGGCGCATCGGCAGCTTTGCCGGCGTACCCGAAAAAGATACGTTGGGCGTGTTGATATGCTGAAAAGCGCTGCCAATATCAAATTCGCCGGCAACAAGGTTAATACCTGCCCCCGAATCAAAATAAAATTTATTGTTGAACAAGGGTGGATTCGCCGCCGAAATTGAACCGGTAATGTAACCAAACTGTGGGTCTATCTGGTCGCCAAAAACCAGTTTACCCCAGTCAATGGCCCGGTTACTTATGCCAGCCTGCAAGCCAAATGAAAGTACAAAGTCCTGCGATCCCACGCTGTACGAATAGGTGCCGGCAATATTATTGGTGGTTAAAAAAGCAGTGCCCTCGCTGCTGCGGGTGAGCAGCAAGCCAACACCGCCGCCAAATTTGGGGATATTATAGTCAACCGATGCCGATATGTAATTAAAACTGCCGGGAACGGAGGTAAACTGATTGCGGTAAATCAAATTCATCCTTAAGTCGCCGGGAAATTGGCCTGTCAATGCCGGGTTGAGATAAATTGGCGAATTGAAAAACTGCGAGTACATATGATCCTGGCCAAAGCTGTTTAAGCCTTTCAGCATCAAAAAAATGTACAGCAAATACAGTTTATAAAAACGCCTCATCAATTATCTTATTAAATGTATGGTGCCAACTCTTTTTGGCAGCGAGCGATTGATCACATTTCCTTTCCATTCGGTGCCATTAATAAAAGTCGCCGAAACCTGCCATATATATACCCCCTGCGGCAAGGGCGTGCCATTAAATGTTCCGTCCCAGCCTTCAACGGGGGCGCCCTTACCATCCAGCTTAGTGGTTTCCCATATCAATTGCGAAAAATTATTGAATATCTGCATTTTCCATTCCTTTATACCCGAGCCTTTTGCTATAAATGTTTTTAACTCGGTGGTGGAGCCATTGGGTTCAAAGGCGTTTGGCAAAAATAGCTGACCTGGCACCCCCGTTATCCGCACATAATGGCTGGTGGTGCTATCGCAGCCCGATGCGGTGGCGGTTGTCAGGGTTACTTTGTATAAGCCGGTATCGATATAAGTATGCCCGGGGTTTTGGCTGGTGGATGTTTGTCCGTCGCCGAATGACCAAAGCCAACTGGCAGGCCCATCGGTAGTTTCGTCAATAAACGAAAAAGTATAATTGGGTATACTGGTTATGCTATCGGGTTTCTCGGTAAAGTTCGTAGCGGGCGGCGGGGTCACATTGATATAAGCTGGTTGTGTGGTCACGCTTGAACAATTGGTAACCGGGTTTGTCGCCGTTAACGTAACAGTAAAGGGTGAATTTCTGAATGTGTACACATGCGGTGGCGGCGTAAACGATACTGAGTGTGTTGAGCCATCGCCAAAATCCCAGTCATAAACCAGCGATTTTGCCTGGAAGCTGGGATCATCCGGCGTTTGGTTGGTGAAATTAACCGTGATACTTTTACAGCCCGACGTTACATCGGCAGTAAATTGCGGTTGCGGTAACGGGTAAACATCCACCTCAATAGCGGGCGCCGACTCTACGGGCGCGGAGCAACTATTGACGGCTGTTATTGTTACAAAATAAGTGCCCGCCGTGCCAAAGGTGTACGGAAGGGGAGCGGTACCCGCCTGCCGCCTGTCGACAATATTATGGTTTACATCATAAATGGTATAATAATAAGTATCTGCACCAAAAGAGTTATTTATAAAAGTAGCGTTAAACGGTGCGCAGCCACGGGTTACGCCATTTTCAACAAACATTTGTGCAATAATATTGGTGACCGAAATGGTTATGGGTATAACATTACTTTGCCCTGTATTGCCGCAAAAACCGGTAGCAACCATGTACAAACTGTAGTTTTTGGTGCCGGTTACCGATATCGGGTTAAATTTTATTTCGCTTTTATCGTTCACCGTGAGGCTTTGCACCAGGGTAGAACCATCATACAGGTAATAGGTATAACTGGCGTTGTTTCCCGGCGATAAATTGTCCACCGCCAGCGTGAAAGGCGAACAGCCGATAACCTGCTTGGGCGTAATATAAGCAATAGGCGTTTGCGGCCTGATGACAACTTTAAGTGTAAACGGCGGCCGCTGTAAACAATTATTGATCACATACAACGATACGGTATAAACAGTATCCTTGCCATCCGTCCTGGCGCTAAAAAGATGCGCGGGGTTAACATCTGTTGATTGTGCGGTACCATCGCCAAAATCCCATAAAAAACTGGCGCCCGCTAAAGCTGTCGAAGTATTGGTGAAATTTACAGTATAATCACCGCAGCCATCGGTTTTATCGGCAGTAAAACTCGGCGTAACATCGTTGGCATCGTGTATAAGCGCCACATCGCTGCTGTTTCCGCACGGCGGCAGGCCAAAAATTGTCCAGGTAAAGCTATAGTCGGTGCCTGGTGTTAAACCGGTCAGTTGGGTTTGGGGGCTGTTAATATTTACGATGTTGACGGCCGGTCCTGCTGTTTGGGTCCATTGTCCAGTGAACGGCGATGGATCATTTCCGTTTAGCGTGGCAGTGGTAGCGCCGCACAGGTTCTGATTGCCCCCCGCAATTGCCTGTTTGGCCGGCTGGTTAACCACAACAGTTGATACGCTTGAATATTGGTTACTGCAAAGGCCATTTTGTACCAGGGCACGATATTGCGTGGTTGCAACCAAATTATTATATGTGATTGTACCCGTCGTATTAAAAATTGTTGCCCAGGTTGCCCCGTTATCGGTTGATGATTCCCACCTGGTAATACTTCCGTTTTGGCCTAATAATATAATATTTCCGGTGTTGCTGCCGGCACATACTGTGGTACCGCCAGCCGTAGTGCCGCCAGCCGAAGGAGCATCATCAATCACTGTTATTGAATTGGAATTTGCAGGGCAGGGGGCTGCGGGGGTGATTGTCCAGGTGAATGTATAGGTATTCCCGGGAATCAACCCTCTTGCGGTTGCGTTGGGTAACGCCGAATTGTTAAAAGTGACGGTACCCGTAGGCGAAACAGTCCACTTGCCAACGGCTGGTGCCGGATTGTTGCCGTTTAATACATAACTGGTTGAGTTGCATATTTCGTCGTTTGCTCCCGGGTTCGATGTTATTGGCGTTGGCTGTATGGTGATGGTCACCGTTGTCGGGGGGCCGGGGCAAGTGCCATTAACCGGTGTAATAATATAGGTAACAGTGCCGATGGTTGAACTGCTGTTGTTGGTTATAATATCGTTTATGGCCGGTGTACTAACGGCTGTTGCCTGCTGGCTATTGCCGGTTATACTGCCCGTTGTGGTGCTTGTCCATGTATAGGTTGCCCCGGCAATTGTAGGGGTTAAGTTGATGGCGGCTGCACTGCCACTGCAAATTATAGCGCTTGCAGGTGTTGCAACAACCGCCGAAAGTGGTTTAACGGTTACTACCAATACCGATGGATTACCGGTACAGCCATTTACTTTGGGTGTAATGGTATATGAAACTATGGCATCGCCGGGTCCGTTATTAACAAGTACATCATTTATTTTAGCGCCGGCACCGTTGTTAAAGCCGGTAGCAGTTCCCGAAGTAAGCGCCGCTGTCCACGTGAAGTTGCTTCCGGGCACGCTTGATGCGTTTTTGTAAGCAAGGCTGTTACCTGTACATACCTGTTGCGTAAGCGTACTTGTGATATTATTAACCGGGTAAATGCTAATAGTAACGCTTTGTTGCACATCGGCGCATTGACCAACCAGCGCTGTTTTAACATCGAGTATAACAGTGGCGCTTCCGGCATTTATTTCGGATGCGGTGGGCGTGTAGTTAGTGGTTAACGAGGCGGGGGCCGAAAACGTTCCGGCGCCTATCCACTTAAATGAAGTAGAACTGCCCGTTATGGTGCCCTTTAAATTTACCGGATTACCAGGGCAAATAGGGGTGGCCGATGGCACTACGGTCACCGTTGGCGCATCCTGGAAAGTGATTTTTTGCGCCCGGGTTAAAGTGCCGCAATTATTTTGCACGGTAACGCTGATGTTATAGGTGGCAAAATCTGTAAAAGTTATCTGCGGGTACTGGCTGTTTGCTGTTGTGCCTCCCGCAAAACTAAACGTGCCCCCGGTAACCGTCCATGCGTAGGTATTAGCTACAGCCTGACCCACACCGGTAATTGTTGTTTGGGTGGGCCCCGCAGCCGGGCTGAACGACAATGTTTGGTTTGTACCGCACAAGCTGGCGTCGGGCGATAAACTTATGCCTATTTTTGAATCAATAACCACCGTTTGGGGTGGCGTAGTAATGGTACCACAGGTGGCAGTAATAATTCCCAGGGTAATTTGATAAACGCCGGCAGTGTTAAAAACAAACTGAGGCTGCGCACTATTTTGATTGGTGCCGCCCGCGTAAGCAACAGCCGCCGGGCCTGTTACCGTCCACAAGTATTGGTTTTTTGCATTGCAGGTTGCATCAATTATCGATTGATTGTTGGGTGTAATGGTTGCAGGCGCACAACCGGTTGTTGTCGGAAGTGTAAATTTGGATTGTGGTGGGTTTTGAACACAAATTTGCATCGTGTAATCGGCAGCGGTGCATAAAGCGTTGCCATTTTGCAAATGGAGGGTAATAGTATGAAGCCCTGTTGTGTTGAAGGTAGTAACAAATTTTTGTGAGATGGAATAGTTTGATTTGGCAACCGTACCATCAACACTCCAGGTATAAAGTACTGTTGCCGATTTACAATTGCCCGAAACACTGTTGGGGTCCTGGCCAGGGTCCGACATATTAGTATAGGTGCTGGTGCTGCCCGCGCATACGGCATCGGGCCCTGCAAATTTGTTTACCGGCGCCGTAACAACCTGGGCATAACTGGTTACCTGCGTACCTACCTTACCACAATATTTACTGGTGGGCTGCAGATCCACCTCGAAAGAGTTGTTTTGACCATTGGGATTATTGCCGCAGGAAGATTGCGTATAATTATGGCTTATTTTGCCGCCGCTGGCTAAAATATCGCACAGGGTGAGTGCACTTGTAGCGCCATCGCCCCATTTTATATTATAAGTTAACCCCGGGAAATTATTTTGAATACCACTGGACGAGCTGATATCAACATTATAGGTTAAAGTACCTCCTGCGCTAAGGCAAATAGTATTACTGCCGGTAACGCCAAAACTTGTATTTACAGAATTGTTAACCAGCAAATACGACCGTGTGCCAACTATACCCCCATTTGTGGCCTTAACTAATATGGTATAATGCGCAGCTTTGGCCGTGAAGTTTGCGCCTGCAGCGGTAGGCGTAATTGTCCCTTCCGAAGCCTGGGTAAGTTCGTTGAAAAAAGTAGCAGTTACAGTTGATCCTATGGTTGATTGGTCTACAAAATTATATGAAGCATTTTTTACTCCATTGCATGCACCAAACACTTCGGAACTCGCGTTGTTAAGCTCCTGCGAAGCTATCGCAGCTTGCACGCCACCGGTTGCATTGATGGAAAAAGGCGCGGAAATGGCGCTGATAAGGCCGCTGGGGTTAAAGGCAACCACCTTTAATTCGTAGCCCGTACCGGCGGGAGTACCCGCAGGTATTACGCCATTTACAAAAGTGGCATAGAAATCGGAAAATGTACCGATGAGTTTTTGCCCTCCAAAGCTGCCGCTGGCGTTCGAAAGATATAAATTATAAGCTGTCCTGGTATCTACACAGGCGCCGGTAACCGTAAACTGCGCGGTAATGCTTGAGCCGGGCGCATAAGGTCCCGGATCGACATTCCCGATTGTGATTGTTTGGGCAAACGAACTGCCGTAAACGAAAGCAATGAAAATAGCGAGGAGAAATAAACTTTTGGTAAATGTTTTACTCATTAAGCATGTTCAATTGTGCCAGGTAGATTTCCGTTCAGTTAAAAACTTATTCTAAAGTAATATAAATGATACGTAAAAAACAATTAATTTATAACAATACAGCGCCAAAGCTTTGTATGAATATACGGCGAAACCTGTTCATGGTTGCTTTTAAATAAAGTTTAAAAATCACCCGGCGTAAGCATCAATAGCCGCAGATTTAATTGTTGCGAAACTAAGAGTTGTCAGCCAGATTTTTACCCAAAAAACAAGTAAGAAATAAATATCGCAGCCATAATACCCGCAAAATCGGCAAACAAGCCTGCCGGGATGGCATATCTTGTTTTTTTAATGCCTACCGCGCCAAAATACAAAGCCACTATATAAAATGTGGTATCAGAAGACCCGTTGAATACACAAGCTAAATGCCCCGCGAAACTATCGGCCTTAAAGTGTGCCATGATATCAATCATCATACTTTTTGAGCCCGATCCGCTTAGTGGTTTTAAGTATGCAACCGGCATGGCATCAACAAAACGGGTATCCAGATGCAATTGAACACATGCCCACCTCAGCCCATCGTTCATATAATCCAGCGCTCCGCTGGCCCTAAACACGGCGATACCCACCAGCATGGCAACCAGGTAAGGTATTATTTTCACCGAAGTCTCGAATCCCCGCTTCGCACCCTCTATAAAAGTTTCAAAAACGTTGATCTTTTTATAAATAGCGCCGGCAATAAATACAACAGGAACCAGGTACAAAAGTAAATTACTCACCACATTTGATATCAGCCGTATCTGGTCTTTTGTTAAATGTGTTGTAAAATACCATATCATCAGGCTGATAAGCAGCGTAATAGTGCCAAGCCACGCAATGATCACCCGATCAAACAGGTTGATTTTTTGTTTGATGGCAACCAGTATCATCCCGGCAACAGCCGAAACATAAGTGGCTACAATACAGGGAATCAGGACGTCTGTAGGGTTTTGAGCGTGCTGAATAAAACGCTGTGCAATGATGGTTACCGGAATTATTTGCAGACCCGAAGTGAGCAGCACCAGGTACATGATCTGCGCATTGGAAGCCGTATCTTTATCTTCATTCAATTCCTGCATACTGTCCATCGCTTTTAGGCCAAGCGGGGTAGCGGCATTATCCAGCCCAAGCAGGTTGGCCGAAAAACTCATTAATACCTGGCCGGTAGCCGGATGATTTTTTGGTATCCCTGGAAATAAGCGGCTGAAAAACGGACCTACTATCCGCGACAAAACATTAATGGCGCCGGCTTTTTCGCCAATATTCATAATGCCAAGCCAAAGCGCCATGTTACCGGCCAGCGGCAACGCTATGTCCATTACGGATGACTCGGACGACTTGAACATCCCGTTCACCAGGTGCATAAATATTTCAGTGTCCCCAAAAAATATAAGGCGTATAAGCGCGATCACAAACGCGATTAAAAAAAATGCTGCCCAAATGTAGTTAAGCGCCATAGTTGATGTTGAAGCTTTGAAGATAAAGTTTTTTGATTATTAACGGAGAATAAGGATATTTAAAAATCATTTTATCGATATGAAAGACACAATTGCCCGGTTAAAAAGCAACATTGAGCAGCTATTGAACTCGGACCTCACCGCTATTAACTGGACACACAAACCATCACCGGAAAAATGGTCGAAGAAAGAAATAATTGGGCATTTGATTGATAGCGCACAAATAAACCTTCAGCGTTTTGTCCGTTGCACCTACGAAGAAAACTTTAAGCTGACTTATGAGCAGGTTGAATGGGTGCAGGCTGAACGCTACCAGGAGGCAGATGTAAACGAAATATTGAGTTTGTGGCGCTTGCTGAACCGGCAAATCATGCGCGTATTGGAGAATTACCCGCCTGACCGGTTGCAGGCGAAGTGTGATAACAGTAAAAAAGAAATACAGTTGCACACAGTTGAATTTTTGGCGCACGATTATGTGGATCACCTGGAACATCATTTAAACCAGGTTTACCAAACTAAAATTTAAGATGATGAACCCATTAACCGAAACCTGGCAAATTCATAACCGCATTAATATTTATTTGCTCGACAGCATAGATGAGGCAAATTTAAAAGATCAGTCGGCTTCCAAAGGACGGTCGGTTGGCCAGCAATTTGCGCACATGCACAGCGTAAGGATGATGTGGCTAAAGGTTGCGGCGCCTGATTTATTGGAAGGCTTGCCCAAAATTGAAAAAGAAGATATCACCAAAGCAATATTGGTTGACTGCCTGACACTTAGCGGAATGGCCATGGAGCGCTTATTTGAAAATACATCGCCCGATGGCAAAATAAAGGGATTTAAACCTCATGCTACGGGATTTTTGGGTTATCTTATTTCGCATGAATCGCACCACCGGGGGCAAATTATGCTGGGGTTAAAGCAGAGCGGCCACCCGGTTAACCAAAAAACACAATATGGATTATGGGAATGGGGGGTAAGGTGACAAATCAGCAAGCGCCGAAGATGAATAGCGGAAGCGGTTACTCCGGTACACCGCTGGCAAAAAAACTGGGTATTAAATCCGGTTTTTATGTAAAATTGATTAATGCACCTACGTATTATTTCGATCTTTTTACCGATTTGCCAGCCGGTATCAATCTTACGGAAGATGCGTCCACACAAAAAGATTTTATTCACTTTTTCACTAAGTCCGAAGAAGAGTATCTCCGTAATCTCCCGATATTGAAAGAGCAGCTTAAATCAAATGGCATGATTTGGGTATCATGGCCCAAAAAAGCTTCTAAGATTATAACGGATATCACCGAAAATAAAATCAGGGATTACGCCATCGAAATTGGCCTGGTTGATATAAAAGTTTGCGCCGTCGACGAAATTTGGTCCGGCCTCAAACTGGTTATCCCCGTAAAAAACAGGTAAACAACCCCGATATAAGATAGCCACAAGTAGACCCATTTCAAACATTCACCACTTACCATTTACTCACTACTCGTCATTCACATTCACCATTCACTACTCACCATTCACCACTCGCCATTCACCACTCACAATATTGCACCCGCGTTACATAATTTTAAGGTGGCATAAATCTCAAGTCCCTAAAAATACATAACTTCGTTCTTTGTTACTTATACCATGCCCAAAATAGAATTATCACGCGTAAGCGGTGAATACGGCTTTATAGCCTCCGACGAAAACGGCCATACTTTAAAAATGGACAGCAGCCCCGAAAGCGGCGGCCAAAACTTTGGCGCCAGGCCAATGCAGGTGTTATTAATGGGCCTTGCAGGTTGCTCGGCTATTGATGTGCTCGCTATTTTAAAAAAGCAACGCCAGGACGTTAAGGATTATAAAATGGTGATAAACGGCGAACGCGAACACGGTAAAGAGCCATCGCTGTGGAAAGATATTGAAGTAGAATTTCATTTATACGGCGATATCGACCGGGATAAAGCCACCAAGGCGGTTGAACTATCCATCGGTAAATACTGCTCTGTTTCGGCTACGCTTGAAAAAGCAGGTGCTGCCATAAAAACCAAAGTGTTTATTCATCCGGCCCAATAAGCCTGTTTTTTTGTTAGATGATGCTGCACGACTAGTCCTAAAAGGTCGATAAGCACCCCTGTTTATCAAAAAATATTTTGCCGTCGCAATAAATCAAAAAATGATTGCTTATGGCGGTTAAAATGTTATTTTTATAGCTTTGATAAACTGTTGTCACGGAGCGGGTGCCTGGTATTGATCGTCAGCCAATCAATAGCAAACATCACTCACTCCCTGGTCCTTTAAAATATTACCTTAATGAATTTAAACTTTAAAAAAGCCGCCCTTTTTTTGGCTGTGGTATCCACCGCACTTAGCTCATTTGCTCAAACCGCCGATTCCAGCAATGTTAAAACCGACTATGTGCGCCCATTTTCAGGCGGAAGCGGCTATCGTACATGGTCTATTGGCGTTAATGCAGGTTTAATGAGCACTTTTTCGGTGCTGAGCAGCAATAGTAAGCTCGATTTTACAGTGCCCAATATCCAATACGGATACGGTGGTTACATAAAAAAACAAATACTTCCCGGTTTTGGTATCCAGGCCGATCTATTGATGGGCAAAATGAACGGCGACAATGCACAACCTGATGCATCAGGTAAATCACCATATAAAAGCTTTACAACCACCCTTAATTATGCGGGTAGCCTTAGTGCAAATTTTACCCTGGCTAATGTAAACTGGCAATTTATTAAAGGCTCCATGCAGCCGTATGTAACCAGTGGTATTGGCACCATGAACTATAAACCGGTGCTCACTACCGCCGCAGGGATAACCAAGGATTTTAAATCAGGTGGCTCGGCCATCAATGAACTTTATATACCCGTTAGTTTGGGCGTTAAATTTAATATTTCAACCGGCGTGAATCTTGAACTGGCTTACCAGCTTAATTTTATGTACTCCGATAACATCGACGGGTATCACTATGGCAACAACAACGATAAATTTTCATATGGGCATATCGGTCTCGAATTTGCCATTGGCAAACGATCCAAACCGCAATTAGCGTCGCATAACCCGGTTGCTTCCATGCGGATGGAGTATTTAGGCGAAATTAAGAACGCCAAAGATGCCATGCAGGTGCAAATCGATTCCGAGAAAGTGAAAAATCAGGCCCTGCAGCAACAGGTGACCGCCGCAAATGCCACTATCATAAAGCTGACAACCGATAGCGATGGCGACGGTGTGCCCGATCTTTACGATAAATGCCCTAACACGCCAGCCGGCATTAAGGTAGATGGCTCGGGATGCCCGCTCCCTGTAGTTAAACCTACAGAGCAAATTATTGTTACCGAAGCAGATAAGCAAGTTGTTAACGAGGCTGTACAAAACCTGGAGTTCGAAACAGGCCGCGCCACTATCAGCCCGCGTTCGTACGAAAGTTTACAAAGGCTGGCTAAGTTATTGGCCGATAAAAAGCTGCATTTAAAGCTTGCAGGTTATACCGATGCTACAGGCTCTGCGGCGCTCAACCTGCAACTATCAAAAGACAGGGCTGAGGCAGTTAAAATGTTTGTGGTAAGCCGCGGTGCGGACCCTGCGATGATACAGGCCGAAGGATACGGAAAAGCAAATCCGATAGCGAGCAATAAAACCAAACAAGGCAGGAAACTTAATCGCCGGGTTGAGTTTACCTTGTATTAATATTAGCGCTAAAAGTCTCTGCCGAACAGGCAGGGACTTTTAACTTGTAGGCCTGAATCTTGCTGAACATAATAACTGTATAGTATTAAGCGCATACCCGGCACAGGCGGCCAAACGTCTCTACATTTTATTTCCCTGTAATAAATTGACGGAACTCATCTCTTTCAAGCACCTGCTAAATGGTGTTGTTCAATACTTTATCGAAAATATTTATTTAAATTGGTTAATTTATTAACTATAGTTTAATTAGTCAATAGGGGGATTCTATTTACATGGCATTAATGTTGTCTCATGCGGTTATGTTTTTATATAAAACATATTCTATAAAACCACAACATTATGAAATTACAATTAAAAAGAGTTTCCCTGCTTATGACAGGGCTTTTAGCAGGAGGCCAGTTAATGGCCCAGTCAACCGACACCCTACATACGTCAACAGAGTACGTTAAACCATTTTCAGGCAACGGAGCTTATTCCACCTGGTCAATAGGTATAAACGGCGGCATTCTTACACCGTACACTATCTTCGGCTCAAACCGCAGGCAGGATTTTACTTCACCCAATGCGCAATTTGGCTACGGTGCGTATATTAAGGATCAAATCACTCCCGCTGTAGGCATCCAGGCAAATTTCCTGGCCGGTAAATTAACCGGCGATCACGGGCAGCCTGATGTTTCGACCCCAAACAGCCCGTTTGAAAATTTTAGTACCAGGCTTCATTATTCGGCCAGTTTAAGTGCAAATGTAACCGTGGGAAATATCAGCTGGCACGATAACAAAAGCGCTATTCAGCCATATTTAACTGCCGGCGTTGGTACAATGAATTACACGCCTGTAGTAACTTACGCTGATGGATCAGTTTCCAATTTTAAACTAACAGGCGATGGTTCCATCAACGAGCTGTTTTTACCCGTAGGAATAGGTGTTAAGTTTAACATTGCCAGGGGCATAAACCTCGATTTGGGTTACCAGGTTAATTTTGTTTATGCAGATAATGTCGACGGATTCAATTTTGGACCGGGGAACGATCGTTTTTCATACGCCCATGCAGGCCTGGAGTTTGCGCTGGGCGGGCATGGAAAACCGCAGTTAGCAACGCATAACCCTGTATCATCCATGCGGACTGAATACATGATGGAAAACCATGCTACCAGGAGCGAGTTAGAGGCTCAAATAGCCGCCCAAAAAGCACAAAATGATCAGCTAAAAGCACAATTAGATGCTGCTAATGCCAATTTTGCCAAATTATCGCAGGATAGCGATGGCGATGGTGTATCCGACGTGTTCGACAAATGTCCCGGTACCCCAACCGGAACTAAAGTTGATGGATCTGGTTGCCCGCTTCCGGTTACTAAGCCTGATACCAAGGTTTACATAACCGAACAAGACAGGCGTGTAGTAAACGAGGCCGTAAGAAATCTTGAGTTTGATTTTAATAAAGCAACCATCCGTGAGCATTCGTTTGCTAGCTTAGATCAGCTCGCTCAATTACTGACCACTAAGAAATTGAATTTGAAATTAGCCGGCTATACCGACAATGTTGGCTCGACAGCGTATAACCTCAGGTTGTCTGAAGATAGGGCAGCAGCAGTTAAAACTTACCTGGTGGGTAAAGGTGTACCTGAATCTCAGATACAATCTGAAGGCCACGGTAAAGCTAACCCGATTGCGACCAATAAAACCGCAGCCGGTCGTCAGCAAAACCGCAGGGTTGAGTTTACGTTGTTTTAAGAGTTGAATAGTGAGGGGTGAATGGTGAGTAGTGAATGGTGAGTAGTGAGTAGTGAGTAGTGAATCAGAAGGTCGTATAATTGACTCTCCATTCACCACTCTCCATTGACTACTTCCCATTGACTACTCTCCATTCACCACTCTCCATTCACTACTCACCATTCACCACTCTCCATTCACCACTCTCCATTCACCACTCACTAACTTATTCTACGGCAAAAAACTCTGCCAGCGCGCCAAAATAGCTGTTATCCCAGCCTTCAGCGAAACCGGTATATTCAGCGTCCGGTATATTGGTATGTTTCAGTTCAACCGAGGTTCCGTTTTTATCGGGATGAAGTTTGATGGTTACGATGGATGCCTCGGGCTGCCCGTCGAAATACCATTGCTGCACAATCATCTTATTCTCTTCGAATTCAAGGTTTTTCCCGACAATGCTTTCTTCCCACATCGAAAATTCCGATCCGGGTTCTGTCGACATTTGCGCAGTTTCACCTGTCCACAACTCAATAGTAAGCGGGTTGGTTAAAGCTGTATAAATCTCTTCGGGTGTGGCCGGCAATTTGTAATATTTTTTAAAATCTTTCATGTGTATTTTATTGTCTGAACCTTGATTAGTAGGATTAAAGGATTGACAGATTATCTGAACCATGATTTTCATGATTGAAGGATTTTAGGATTTTTACCCTTTTAATCCATTAATCCTGTAATCCCACTAATCATGGTTCAGACAACCCAACCGATCAAGGTTCAAACATTTTAGCCCAAAGGTAACACCGTTTTTCCGTAAACCTCGTTTAGTACGTTGGCAATACCGGCATAAATGGCCAGCAAACCGCATACTATCCCTTCGTATCCCGCAAACTTGCCTATTCCTTCGTTACCTGTAGCATGTTCGGCAGCCAGTAAAAAGAACAAAATAACCAGGGTGCCAAAAACCAGCTGTAATGCGCGGTTTAATTTTAAAGTGCCAAAAAATAATCCCAGGGTAAATAGCCCCCAGATGCCCAAATATGCTGCCATAGCGCTATCTGATGCTTTTGGCGCCCAGCCGAATTTTGGAATAACAATTAAGCCCACCAGCGACAGCCAGAAAAAGCCGTAGGAGGTAAAGGCAGTTAAGCCGAAAGTATTGTTCTTTTTTGATTCAATAACGCCGGCAATTACCTGAGCCAGGCCGCCGTAAAATAGGCCCATAGCCAGAATCATGGAGTTTAACTCAAAGAAGCCGGCATTGTGCAGGTTAAGCAATACGGTGGTCATGCCAAAGGCACACAGACCAAGGGGCGCTGGGTTGGCTATGCCATCCTTTGCCGGAACGGGAGTAGTTGGGATCATGGTTTAAAAGGTTTTAAATTGGTTTTTCATTGCAATTTAATTGTTCCCGGCACATTTAACAATTTTATTTACAAACTCATGCTTACCTTTAGTGTTGTCACCACAATTATGCAAAAATTAGTATTGCTTCGTCACGGCGAAAGCGTTTGGAATAAAGAAAACCGGTTTACCGGCTGGACAGATGTCGATCTCTCCGAAGAAGGCGTTCAGCAGGCAAAAAGGGCGGGGCAGTTATTGAAAAACAACGGCTATAATTTTGATATCGGCTATGCTTCGGTATTAAAAAGATCTATCAAAACCTTGGATATTGTGCTGGAGGAACTGGACCATTTATGGATACCCGTACTGAAATCCTGGCGCTTAAATGAGCGCTTTTATGGCGCATTACAAGGGCTTAACAAAGATGAAATTATAGCCCAATACGGCGCCGAACAGGTGCATAAATGGCGCCGCGACCCGCACGAATTGCCACCGGCCATCACTAAAGATGACGACCGCTATCCCGGAAAAGACCTGCGCTACAAAGATCTTACAGAAAGGGAATTACCCTTAACCGAAAACCTGAGCCAAACCATGGACCGGGTAATGCCATTTTGGAACGAGTTTATCATCCCCTCCATCCGCAAAAACCAAAAGGTAATTATTTGTGCTCATGGCAACAGCCTGCGGGCGTTGGTACAATACATCGATCATTTAAGCGATATCGAATGCACCAACCTGGATATACCCACCGGTGTACCGCTGATTTATGAACTCGACGAAGGCCTGGAACGGATACGGCATTATTATTTGGAGTGATTTTTCGATGACGGGATTTTAATTACTTTTGGGTAAACGCAGTTATACTAATGGAGTTTAAGGTAAATCAAAGCAGCACTTTTATAATGAACATGTTCCTGGTGGTTTTGGCGCTGCTGATGGCTTTTTATAGCCGATTACACACAGACCCATCGGATGGAATTATTAGTTATGCCTACATTTTGTGGCTGTTAATCGCTATACTGAGATTTTCAACTTACAGAAAATATCTTTATTTGATGATTTACGGAAAACCTGCATTGATTGTTAACGAAGAATACATTTATGACGCAGCACAGGATATCAAATACAAATGGGAGGATATCACAGAGATTAAGGAAGCCAATGCTTTTTTGTACATAGAGCTCGACAATGAAAAGGAATATCTGGCACGTATCAAAAACCCACTCACAAGATTAATCATCGTACTGCGGGGAACCGCGTTGAGAATCAATATCGATATGGTAAAAGTAAATCCCAACGCGCTGTTGCAAATATTGGACGATTATAGCATCAAAGCCAATGATTTATAAATTCAAGTTCAACGGATTTTTATTTACCTGGCAATTTTGGTATCTATTAGGAATGTTTTGCTGGAGTATAATTCGTGGAATCTGGTTTCACGATTACTACTTTGCAGGATATATTTTGCTGATGGTTTTTACATTCCTACTACCAGGTTTTATCAAAAGAGTTAAATTCTGGCGTACCAAAGAACCTGCTTTAACAGTCAACGATTATTTTGTTGAAGACCATTTCAGAAATCGCCAATATTTTTGGAAGGATATTAAAGAGATCGTTTCAGATGCGCGTTTTTTACGGGTGGAACTTTATGATCTACAACCGTATATCGATCGATATAGAAAACCAAATGCCCTTCAAAGAAAATGGCCCAAAATCTTCCGTCGAAGCAAAATATTCGCCATTGATATTATCAACTTAAAAATAGAAAACGAGGAGACTCTCCTGGACACACTTGACGATTACTCCGAAAAAGCGCTGGAGTTAGAGAGTAATTTAAAAACCAGCCCTTAAGCCATCGCCTTATTCAACGCGATAATAGCCGTATCAAAATCCTCTCGGGCTATTAAAAATTGGATATTCACTTTCCTTAATGCAAAGCCTGCGCTTTTAATGTTCACGCCATTTTCGGCAAGCGCTAATGATGCTTTGGCCAGCAAGCCCACCTGGTCCATATTGGAGCCTATCAGGCATACCATGGCAGCAGTGTCGACGGTTATTTTTTCAAAGTTATCCTCCAATTCAGCAACCAGCTTTTTGTTCATGTCCTTTTCCCAAATTACAATGGATATGCTGTTGGCGCTGGTGGCCTTAAAGCTATAGCTCACATTGTATTTAAAGAATAACTGCATGATCTGCAAATCGCTGCCGGGCGCGCCCACCATGGATGGGTCGTAAATATCAATGATCACCACCTTGTCGGTACCGGTAATTACTTCAACGCGTTTATGCTCACAAATGTATTCCCTTGTGATCAGCGTGCCGGGGTGTTCCGGCTCAAAAGTGTTTTTTATTCGGAGGTTTATGTTGTTAATTTCCAGTGGCTTGGATGCCTTTGGGTGAATAGCTTCCATACCTACGTCGGCCAGTTGGTCGGCAACGTCATAATTGGTATTACCAACCGGGTAGCAGTTATCAACCCCAACCAAAACCGGGTCGGCGGTACATAAATGGTATTCTTTATGGATGATGGCTTCCTGCGGTTTTACAGCCACAGCAATCTTGCTGAAAGTAACTTCGGAATAGCCGCGGTCAAACTCGCGCATGATACCCTCGGTGCCTTTTGCGTAGCCGGTGACGATACAAATTGTCTTTTGAAAATCGATGCCGTGCAGGTCGTTTTTTATACGCTGATCAATCGTGTAGGAGTGGTGGTCATGAAAACCGCTTAAATCAACCAGCGTAGCGTTGATACCCATATTCTGCAGGATATTGGTAAAATTGAACGCCGAATGGCTTTCACCAATGGAGGCTAATATTTCACGCGCTGCCTGCAGTATACCCTCGTTACTCACATAGCCCGATGCCAATATGTTGGCCAGGTTTTCAAGATATATCTGCGCATCGTTAATGCGGGTTTCAATAAACTTGTCCGCTTCTGCAATATCGAGCCCTAAATTCTCGTAGCTTTTGTTTATTTGTTTAAGCTTAACAACCAGGTTGTTAAGCGGTTTATGAAAATCCTTAAAATTGGCAAGGCGGTGATAAACACCTGGTTCCCCGGTCTTTTTATTTTCGAGTAATAGGTTGGTAACCCCTGAAAATGCTGATACTACAAAAATGCGGTTGTATAAGGCGGAGCCGCTGCGCTCAAATAAAATGATGTTTTTAAGGACATCACCGAGGGCGGTCATAGAAGTACCGCCAATTTTTTCGACTGTTAACATGGTGAAAATTAAACGCCCAAAGCGTTTGTGTTATAATTATGCCGCTCAACTGCCGTTGTTTAACAACTTAAATAACAGTCAGTTAATGACGTTGTATTTATATATCTATTTAGGTGCTGGTTACTGTATTGATCTAAGAAAGATTGAAAACTAATCTCTAATCTCCAACCTCTAGTCTCTAACCCCTAACTACTCTGATACAGATCACCCGCTTTTTCGGCCGACAGCTTGATACCCTTTATCATTGCCGAACTAAAGCCGTTGTGTTCCATTTCGTTAAGGCCGGCAATGGTACAGCCGCTTGGCGAGGTAACCTTATCAATTTCTTGTTCCGGGTGCGATGCTAGTTGCAACAACAGATCAGCTGCGCCTTTAGCCGTTTGTGCAGCCATTTTAAGCGCGTCGTGCGCGTGGAAGCCAATTTCGGTACCGCCCTGCGAAGCGGCGCGGATAGAGCGTAAAAAGAAAGCAATGCCACAGGCACAAAGCGCCGTTGCCGAGGTCATCAGTTCCTCATTTATCTGTATGGTTACGCCAACCGTTTCAAACAGCGATTTCACAAAGTTAATGCTTTTGGTGGTGCCGTTATCGGTTGCAATACAAGTCATGGATTGCCCGATGGCAATAGCTGTGTTCGGCATAGCACGGATTACCTGCACATTTAAATCGAGTTGCTTGCGGATATCGCCGCAGCTAACGCCCGAAACTACCGATATAAGCAGTTGTTTCTCGGGTTTTATAGAGGGGCGTATTTCATCGAGCAGTTTGTTTAGCTGCTGTGGCAGCACGGCCAAAACCACAAAATCGGCTTTACGTACCGCCTTCAGGTTGTTGTCGGTAGTGTAATATCCCATTTCCGAATAAGCCGCCAATGCACCTACATTGCGCCTTGTAAGCGAAATTTGCTGTGGCTTACATATCCCGGATTTTACCAGCCCTTTAGCCAGCGATAAGCCTATATTTCCGCTGCCTAATATTGCTATATGCTGTTGAGAATTCATTGATTGTCAGTTAAATGTGTTCCAAATGGTTGATTTCTTGATATGTTACCCAGGTCGTCGGAATGGCCAATGATAACCGCCTTTACCCCACATGCAATGGCGGTAAAAGCATTATCCAGCTTGGGCAGCATTCCGCTGTGTATTATTTTATCTTCTTTTAATGTTGCGTAATGATGCGGGTTGATCTGCGTGATCAGCGAGCTTTCATCATTTATATCTTTTAATACCCCTTTTTTCTCAAAACAATATATGAGGGTGGTATGGTATGATTTGGCCAGTGCAACTGCCAGGGCCGATGCAATGGTATCGGCATTGGTGTTTAACAATTGTCCTTCGCCATCGTGTGTCAGGGCACAAAAAACGGGGGTGAACCCGGCGTCCAAAAGGCTGACGATGTTTTGGGGCTTAATGGAGTTTTCGTCCAAATCGCCAACGAAACCATAGTCAACAGTTTTTACAGGGCGTTTTTTTGCGCGGATCAGGTCGCCATCGGCTCCCGTGAGCCCTATTGCGTTGTTGCCCAGGCGTTGTAACTGGGCAACAATATTTTTATTGATCAAACCACCGTAAACCATGGTGACCACCCGCAAGGTCTCAATATCCGTGATCCTCCGGCCGTCAATCATTTTCGGTTCTATGCCCAGTGTTTCCGAAAGTTGGGTAGCTACCTTGCCTCCGCCGTGCACTAAAATTTTATGCCCGGGCAGCGCGGTAAAGTCCTTTAAAAAGCGGTGCAGGTTTTCGGAATTATCGATAACATTTCCACCAATTTTTATAATATACAGGTCGGCATTCCCTTTATTGCTACGCTCCGCAGCCAAAACTGTATCATTTTTATCCATATTAACCCCAATGCAAGGCAAATAAATTAAAAAACAAGGTATTATTTGCTAATTGCGGCTAAAAATAATAAAAATTCAACGGTTTTTAGTGAAAAAACGTCAAGAATTGAACATTATGTTATCAAAATGTTTGTTTCATGTTAAACTAATCCGGCACGACTGTTGTATGTCTCATGCCGTACCCTAGTAGGCTATCGCCATTTATATCATTTTACCTTATCGTGATGCTTTGGTATAGGCTACGTTTATGAAAGATTGTGTATAATTGGATTTTATAAGGACATATGTTTACCATAGCGCAGGAAAAAAATAAAAGTAACCGGCCCAGGGTGGTTATCATCGGCGGAGGATTTGGCGGTTTATCATTAGCTACAGCATTAAAAAATGCGCCGGTTGATGTTTTGATGCTCGATAAGCATAATTACCACACCTTTCAACCATTGCTTTACCAGGTTGCCATAGGTTCCCTCGCAGCTGATTCCATTGCCTTCCCTATCCGCAGGATATTTACAAAGTTTAAAAATTTCAGCTTTAATATGGCTGAAGTGCAACAGATAAATGCGGAAAGCAACATCATTACAACCAGTATCGGGACTATTCATTATGACTACCTGGTTGTCGCAACTGGTTCAAATACAAACTTTTTCGGGAACAAGGAGATTGAGCATTTTGCCATGCCGATGAAAAATATCCCGGAGGCCTTAAACCTCCGCAGCCTGATCCTGCAAAACTTGGAAACCGCGCTGGTTACTGCAGATATACGCGAAAAATGCGCATTAATGACCTATGTAGTAGTAGGCGGCGGGCCAACGGGCGTTGAACTTTCAGGCGCCCTGGCCGAAATGCGGCACCTGATACTGGACAAAGACTACCATGGATTAAGCAAATACGATATGCGCGTTTACCTGGTTGAAGGTAAAGACAGGGTGTTAGGGGCCATGTCGCCCGAGGCATCTGCTAAAGCAAAAGAATATTTATTAAAAGGCGAAGTAATTATCTACAACAGTGCGCATGTGCAAAGTTATGATGGGTTTTATGTGCAGATTGATAACGGCAAAACTATAAAGGCCCGCAACGTACTTTGGGCAGCCGGTGTAAAAGGCGAAATGCCCGAAGGCATACCGCCAGAGGCGATAGCGCGTGGTAACCGAATTTATGTAGATGAAGTAAACCGTGTAAAGGGCTACAATAATATTTTTGCTATAGGCGATGTGGCCGCCATGATAACGCCCGAAACACCGAACGGGCACCCGGGTGTGGCACCAGCCGCTATACAACAAGGGACGCACCTGGCCAAAAACCTGGTGAACTTAGTTAAAGGTGAAGCTACCGTGCCGTTTAAATATCATGACAAAGGTTCGCTGGCTACTATAGGGCGCAATAAGGCAGTTGCTGATTTGGGTAAATTACATTTAAGCGGTTTTATAGCGTGGTTGTTGTGGGGATTTGTACATATTATGTCGCTGGCCGGCTTCGCCAACAAAGGAATTGTATTTTTTAGCTGGGCGATAAATTATTTTAATAAGAATAGCGACAACCGGCTGGTGGTGCGGTATTTTAATACAGAAACAAGGTTGACGGAGGTGGAGTCCCGGTAGAGACGCGATGCATCGCGTCTCTGAAAATGCAACAAAATGAAAAGACGCGATGCATCGCGTCTCTACTGTTTTAGGGCTTTCATATAATCAGCCGTTTCCTTTTCAACCGTATTTGGGGCATGCGACAGATCATTAATGATGTTTTCCTGTTCTTTCTCGCTGCGGTTTTGGCTTAATTTTGCTTTAGCCTGCAGATCATCAACCACTATTTCAAAAGCGACAATGCCCTTCATCATTTTGTATTTGTAGTCCTCCGAAAGGGCATCCCATTGCTTTAAATAATCTTTCTCGAAGTTACTAATGGTGTCCTTTAATAATTCTGCCTTTTGCTCGTCATCAAGTAAAGTACAGGTACCATAAGCATGCACAGCCAGGTAATTCCAGGTAGGTACGTTTTCTTCTTTTTCGTAATTTTTGGGGGATATGTAAGCGTGGGGTTCAGTAAATATCACCAGTGCTTTTTGGTCAATGCAATCTTTAGCCTGCGGATTGGCTTTTGCAAAGTGCGCCTTTAAAATGATTTGATCTTCTTTTTGAACAACCAAAAAGGGCAGGTGAGTAGCAACCGGCAGGCCACCTTTCACCGTCACAATCGTCGCAAAACTGTAGCGTTGCATAAAGCTAATAACTTGCTGCCGGTCTTCGAACTTGTTAAAAGATGGGATATACATGGTAAAATAATTAATTGATTTGAGGATTTGATAATTTGAAGATGGCGATAATTTTCAAATCGTCAAATCGCCCAATTTTCAAATTCACAACCCTTCCAGCATCCTTTTCAGCACCGCCTGGGCAGCCCAAACACGATTTGCGGCTTCATGAACGACAATGGAGCTTTCGCCATCCAATATTTCCGAGGATAACTCCAGGTCGCGGCGTACAGGCAGGCAATGCATTATTTTAGCCTTATTGGTGTTTTTGAGCTTTTCGTTGGTCAACATCCAATCTTCGTTACCAGGTTGCAATTTTCCGTAAGGTTCGTAAGCCGACCAGTTTTTTACATAGATAAAGTCTGCATCGGCCAGGGCTTCGTCCTGGTTGTGGGTTATGGTTGCACCGTAGGTAAAATCAGGACAAAGCTCAAGCCCGGCGGGATGCGCTATGGTAAAATCAACATCGGCCCGGCACATCCATTCGGCAAATGAATTAGGCACTGCTTGCGGCAGGGGCTTTATATGGGGCGCCCAGGTTAACACAACCTTTGGCCTCGCACGGGTTTTCAATTCTTCAATGGTGATCAAATCGGCCAGGCTTTGCAAAGGATGCCGTGTTGCCGATTCTAAACTAACCACAGGTACGCCGCAAAACTGAACGAATTTGTTAAAGATCATCTCACTATAATCCTCATCCCGATTAGTTAAACCAGGAAACGAGCGCACGCCGATAATATCGGCATACTGACCCATCACAGCGGCCGCTTCGCGGATGTGCTCAACCGTAGTGCCGTTCATGATCACGTTATCGCGCAGCTCCAATGCCCATCCTTCCTTATCCATATTCAGCACCATAACGTTCATACCCAGGTTAAGCGCCGCTTTTTGGGTGCTCATACGGGTACGGAGGCTCGGGTTTAAAAAAACAAGGGCCATGGTTTTGTTTTCGCCAAGGCTTTTAAAAGCATAGGGGAACTCCTTAAGCTTTAACGCCTCGTTAATCAGCGCGTTTACGTCGGTTACATCGTGTACAGAGGAGAATAGTTTCATAATGCGGGGCCAATCATAAAAGGCGATTTAAAAATCGCTATAAAAAGATATCTTACTTACTCAATACTGTGGTAAATGCTTCCAAAAACCTGTCGGCATGCGCTTTTGTTAAATTTAGTGCCGGCAGCAACCTGATGACGTTTGGCTTTGCTTCACCGGTAAAAATGTGATGCGTAAATAGTAATTCTTTACGTGCATGAGCCAGTTCGGCAGGTAACTCAATCCCAATCATTAAACCACGCCCGCGAACTTCCTTTACCTGCTGGAATTTTTTGAGCTCTGTCATCAAATAGCCTCCAATTTCGGCGGCATTTTGCATCAGGTTTTCCTGTTCCATCACCTCTAAAACGGCTAATCCCGCGGCACAGGCCAAATGGTTTCCGCCGAAGGTAGTGCCCAACATGCCGTAAGCCGGTTGTATTTTGGGTGAAATAATGATTCCCCCAATCGGGAAACCGTTGCCCATGCCCTTGGCCATGGTATAAATATCGGCATTAATGCCCGCAAAATCATGCGAAAAGAATTTTCCCGAGCGCCCGTATCCGCACTGCACCGAATCGGCAATTAACACGGCGTTATTGCTATCGCACAAACTTCTTATTTTTTGTAAAAAGCCGGCCGGCGCAACCTGTATCCCTCCAACGCCCTGTATGCCTTCAATAATAACCGACGATACTTCATAAGTATCAAAAGCTTCCTGCAACGTAACTTCATCGCACCAGGGTACAAAAATAACATTGTCCGTTTCGTTAATGGGGGCTACTATTTTTGGATTATCCGTAACCGCAACCGCCAAAGAGGTGCGACCATGAAATGAGCCGCTGAAGGCAATCACTTTACTTTTTCCATTATAAAAGGAAGCTAATTTCAATGCATTCTCGTTTGCCTCGGCGCCGGAATTGCATAAAAATAGCTGGTAATCCTCTTTACCCGAAACGTGGCCCAGCTTTTCAGCCAGTTGTTTTTGTAAAGGAATTTCGATGGAGTTGGAGTAAAAACCTATCTGGTGCAGTTGATCTTCCAATCGCGAAACATAATGCGGATTGGTATGACCTATAGAGATAACAGCATGACCGCCGTATAAGTCTAAATACTCGGTACCTTTATCATCATAAACGAGACTTCCAACACCTTTTACGATGTTTATTGGATTGATTGGATATACGTCGAATAGTTTCATTTCTTCCTGAGGTAAAAGGTTAAAGGCGAAAGGTAAAAGGTTATTCGCCCCTTAAAAATTTAATAAAGGCAATTAACATGGCCTTAACCTCGTTTATTGCCTGGTTAATATCGTCATACAATACTTTTGAGATAAATCCCAAATCATAAATTAAGAAACAGGTGTACTCTACTTCATGTGCCGAGCCCAGGGCATTGTCTAAATAATGAGCAAAATCCTTGTCCGAATTTTTACCGCATCCCTCCACAATATTCAACGGAATAGAATAGGTCGATCGTCGCAACTGGTTTGTTAAAGCGAATTTTTCTTCGTTGGGCATAACGGGCAAAACATCAGAATACACTTGCTTGGTCAGCAAATGCGATTTTTTCCAAACATCAAGCTTTTTGTAATCCCTCATTTTCCTGTTTTTAAAACCTTTTGCCTTTTACCTTTCGCCTTTCACCTCCTCTAAAAGGCCGTTGCCTTAAGCCTTAGCCCTGCTTTTTCATCAAGCCCAAACATTAAATTCATATTTTGAACAGCCTGACCCGATGCCCCTTTTAATAAATTATCTATAATGCTGATAATAAAAATCTTATTGCCATGTTTTTTAACCTGTATAAAACACTTGTTGGTGTTTACAACTTGCTTCAAATCAATATCATGGCGGGTTACATGCGTAAACGGATGCGCTTCATAGTAGTGCTGGTAAAGTTTAAGCGCTTCTGCTTCCGTAAGGCTGCATTCGGTGTACATGGATGCAATAATACCCCTTGTAAAATCTCCGCGATAGGGGATAAAATTAACACTGCGGCCTTCTGTTGGTGGATTAAAATTTGGCTGAAGCTGGTGCAGCGACTGAACGATTTCGTTTAAATGCTGGTGCTCAAACGCTTTGTAAACAGACAGATTGTCGTTACGCCAGCTAAAATGCGTGGTGGCAGATAAACTCTGCCCGGCGCCGGTTGAACCCGTTGTGGCAGTGATATGCGTTTCGCTATTTAATAAACTTTGCGATGCCAGCGGCAATAAACCCAACTGCAGGCAAGTGGCAAAACAGCCTGGATTAGCAATATTGTTGGCCTGCTTTATGGACTCCCGGTTTAATTCAGGTAGTCCATAAGTAAAACCTTTAGTCTTGTGTTTTGCATTTTGTGTCAGACGAAAATCCTGGCTTAAATCAATGATCTTGATGTGATCGGGAATTGGGTTGGCATCCAAAAACTTCCGCGCATCGCCATGCCCAACGCACAAAAAGAGCACATCGATATTATAAGCCAGTTCCGCTGCAAATTTGAGGTCCGTATCGCCGAAAAGATCGGTGTGCACCTCATAAACGTGTTTGCCGGCGCTGCTGGTGCTGTGCACAAAGGCAATGTCAATATCCGGATGGTTCAGCAGGATACGCAGCATTTCGCCACCGGTATAACCTGCGCCGCCAACTATCCCGGCATGTATTTTTTTTTGGTTTGCGCTCATGTTTTTTTATGATTTTTGATTCACCTTATGGTAAATCATCACCTGGTTGCCAAATATTTTGGAGAAACCTTTTACATCTTCACCAGACCAGGCGTTGTTCATTTCGCCATAGCTGCCAAATTTGTTCGACATCAGGTCATGCGACGAATCTATGCCGATGATCTGGAACCTGTATGGATGCAGCTCCACAAACACTTTTCCGCTAACATTTTGCTGGGTATCCGTCAAAAATGCTTCGATATTGCGCATAATTGGGTCGTGGAACTGCCCTTCATGCAGCCAGTTGCCATAGAAGCTTGATAGCTGATCTTTCCAGGATAGCTGCCATTTGGTTAACACGTGCTTCTCGAGGGTGTGGTGTGCTTTGATGATGATCATTGGTGCTGCGGCTTCGAAACCTACACGGCCCTTGATGCCAATGATAGTATCACCCACATGGATATCCCTGCCGATGCCGTAAGGCTGCGCGATGGCCTGTAAAGCCTGTATTGCTTTGGTAGGATGGCTGAATATCTCGCCGTCGATACCAATCAGTTCGCCTTGCTCAAAAACCAATTCCAATTTTTGGGGTTCCGATTGGCTAACCTGGGTTGGCCAGGCTTCCTCTGGCAGACCTAAGTTGCTGGTCAACGTTTCTTTACCGCCTACCGAAGTGCCCCAGATACCTTTATTGATAGAATATTTCGCCTTTTCAAAATTCATATCTACACCATGGTCTTTCAGGTACTGAATTTCGGCTTCGCGGCTGAGTTTTAAATCGCGGATAGGAGTGATGATTTGTACATCCGGAACCAGGATATTAAAGATCATATCAAACCTAACCTGGTCGTTACCCGCGCCGGTGCTGCCGTGGGCAACAAATTCGGCGCCAATTTCTTTGGCATAATTAGCAATGGCTGTTGCCTGGCTAACACGCTCGGCACTTACCGAAAGGGGATAGGTGTTGTTTTTTAATACATTACCGTAAATGAGGAAACGGACGCAGGTATTGTAAAAATTTTCGGTCTCATCAACTACATGGTGCGAGGTAACGCCCATTTTGTAGGCTCGTTCTTCAACACCTTTTAATTCCTCGTCGCTGAAACCGCCGGTGTTTACAATAACCGAATGTACTTCGTAACCTAAATCCTGTGTGAGGTATATACAGCAGAAAGAGGTATCTAATCCCCCGCTGTATGCTAAAACTACTTTCTTTTTCATTTTTTTCCTTTTTAAGACGCGATGCATCGCGTCTCTACAATGCCTAATATATTTTTAAATCCTGGCTGAAACTCTTGATCGCTTTCTCAATTCTTTCAAATAAGGTTGCCTTGCGCGACATTTCCTTTGATTTATCTTCCAATTGTTTTGCTTTTTCAGCAGGGTCAAACAGCATAGCTGTGCACATGCAGTTTTTGCGGCCTTTGCTCATCAGGATATCATAATTTACGCAGCTTTTGCAGCCTGCCCAAAAATCTTCGTCCTGGGTAAGCTCCGAGTAGGTTACCGGTTCGTAGCCTAAATCCGAATTTATTTTCATCACAGCCAAACCAGTAGTTAGACCAAATATTTTGGCTTCGGGATATTTGGTGCGCGATAGTTTGAAAATGTTTTCTTTTATGGCCTTGGCCAGGCCTTCTTTACGAAACTGCGGACTCACGATTAACCCGGAATTAGCCACGAAGTCGCCGTGGCTCCAGGTTTCAATATAGCAGAAACCGGCCCAGGTGCCGTTTCTATGAAAGGCTATAACTGCTTTGCCCTCGAGCATTTTATTAGCAACATATTCGGCCGAACGCTGTGCGATGCCGGTGCCGCGGGCCTTTGCCGACTCGGCCATTTCATCGCAGATTAACTGGGCGAAGTCAACATGTTGTGCATTTGCAACCAGTATATCAAAATCTTGTAAGCTCATTTAAATAGAAAAATTACCGTTAAATTATTTGCCTTGTTAAGGCGTTAATAAATAATCAGATGATCTTTTAGGGAGGAAGTTTAAAATAACTCCGGGAGTGGGGGGACAGGAAAAAATCAAACCCGTGGCATGTACGGCCTTCGTCGGGACTGACAAAGTACAAAAACGGTTGAAATCAAAGCAGCGGCAACAGGAGCTGTTAGGGCTCTTGATGAGGGCTTATTTAAGCTTTGGTGTTTCATTTTTTTATTTGCTTTGTTGTTTTTTAATTTTCGTGCAAATATTGCATTAATTTTTACTAATACAAGGAAAAAGTTTAATTGTTTTGTTGTAAGGTTGTAATGTTTTAAAGTTGAAATGTTATTGTAAGGTTGTATAGGGCATTAAGGTCTTAATGTTATCCCATTCAACTTTTCAACCTTACAACTTTCCAACCTTTCAACATCTCCCCACAATATCCCTAATAATCATATCGGCGTGAATGCGCGAATTTTCGATGAACCATAAATGCGTATCCAGTCCGCCGCAAACTACGCCGGCAAGGTACAGGCCAGGCAAATTGGTTTCCATGGTTTCCGGGTTGTAATGGGGGATAAATTTATCGTCGGTTAGCTGGATGCCTAATTTCTTCAGGAATTCGAAATTTGGGCGGTAGCCGGTCATGGCCATCACAAAATCATTGGGGATAGTAACCATGCCCTCGGGCGTTTCAATATCTACTTCATATTGACGCACAGCCTTTAAATTCGAATTAAAAAAAGCTTTTATGCTGCCTTCTTTCAGGCGGTTGATTATATCGGGCCTCACCCAGTATTTTACACGGTGGCTAACTTCGGCGTCGCGGATCACCAGGGTAACGTCGGCGCCCTTGCGGTAGGTTTCCAACGCAACATCAATTGCGGAATTGCTGGAGCCTACCACCACCACCTTTTGCATGGCGTAATAATGCGGGTCCTTGTAATAGTGCATTACTTTCGGCAGGTCCTCGCCAGGGATATTGAGTTTAACAGCGATATCGTAAAACCCGGTTGATAATATCACCTTTTTTGCCTGGTAGGTAGCTTTACTGGTTGTAATGGTAAAAATATCGTCCTGTTTGGTTACGCCGGTAACTTCTTCAAATAAATTGATGGGTAAGTGGTTGCTGGTCGCCACTCGGCGATAATATTCCAACGCTTCGGCGCGATTGGGTTTATTGCTGATGGTTACAAAAGGTATGCCACCAATTTCCAGTTTTTCCGATGTGGAAAAGAAGGTCATAGTGGAGGGGTAGTTAAACAACGAGTTAACCAGGCAGCCTTTTTCAACGATCAGGAAACTTAAGCCGGCTTTTTGAGCAGCAAGGCCGCAGGCAATACCAATAGGGCCGCCCCCTATGATGAGAATATCGAACATTTGCTATACAGAGTATAAAAAATCGTTTAAGTAATTTTGTAGTTTAATCAAATTTTGATTTTCATTTTTGTTAAATAAACTGGAATCATTGTCGATAAGAAAGTCTAAACTATAAGAAAATTCAAACCATTCATCTCTTGAATTTTGTACCCAGCTTTTTGCATCATTTAGTTTGTCGACCAGGATTAACTGTTTCCTTGAACTTAAAGCCTCGCATAAACCATTAAACAATTGCCAAAAGATGTCCCACGATTCTATTTTTTCAACGGTATCCATTTCATTTGAATAAACTCAACGAAGTTAAGATAAAAATTGTGCGCTTTATGGAAGCTATAGGTGTTTTGCTGCGGACAAGGCACAAAAAAGGGTAAGCTACTTTTATCGCGCCGCTCAACTCTCTACCCTTGCTGCGTTCCCACCCTGGGGGAGTTCAAGAGGAGCTGGCCGTAAAAGACTTACCCCGGCGCAAAGATAGAAAAAGGTTTGTTTTTGGTTAATAAATTGTTAAAAAGAGTTGGGGAGAGGTTGTAAGGTTGGAAAGCTGGAAGGTTGAAAGGTTGTATATCAGCGGATTATACCGGTAATTTTTTATTGCTTTTTTGTGCCTTTTTTGGCTTTTAGCATGGCCATTATCTCTTTTGATTCATCCGGGTATATGGTAATCAGGTGCGTGCGGGCCAAAAATGGCGGCGAAATTTGTTTGCCGACGCTGTTTATTACGATGGAGTGCGAGGTTTTAACCGGCATGTGGCATTCAATACAATTGCTATTGATGACGGGCCCCAGTTGATCGGCTATTTTGCAAAAATTATGATTGGCTGTGCTATGGCAATTGGTACAATATTGCGAATAGGTGGCCACACTTTTAATTTCGGCGCCATGTACCTGGTGGCAGGTGGCACATTCAATTTTGCTGTGCATAAAACATTGGCTGCTTGTAAGCAACTTTACCTGGTTGCCATGCACATCAACCTTCGCAATATCCTGGTAGGCATGAAAAGGCGTGCCGTTGGTGTATTTGGCCAGGGTATCGCCGGGCTTAAAATCAAACGTCGACCTGGCCATAATATTTGAATTACCCGAATGACAAACCGAGCACAGGTCGATCCGCTGCTGCCGGGTAAGCGCACCAATTTTGGTGATATACATGGCCTGTTTGCTCGCCGGGTTATTGGCCTGAAAGTTTACATGATCGGCCCCGGGTCCGTGGCAGCGTTCGCAATCGATACCCATTATCAGTGAGTTCCTGTCCAGCAGATTGGCATTTGCTACGCCGGTTGAATCGGGCAGTGCTTTAATATACGAGGCGTGGCACTCAAAACACCTGGCGCCAATAACGCGGCTAAAATTTGCCGAATCGGCGCTGTAGGCAGGACTGTTGCCCCATTGGTGCAGGCTGATATAATAAGTAACCGGCAATTGGTAAACCTGACTGTTTTTCCAATATAAAAACGTCTCGCCCCGGTTGCTGCCAAAGGTGATGTCGAGCTTTTCTTTCCGCGTCATCTTCCCGTTAACATAGTTTGCCTCGTAAAGGCCCTTGCTGTCATTCTCCATTGCAACCTTAATGTTGTGGTTAAAAAGAACGGTGTTCGAGTCGGGGTTAAAGCTGCCGTGGATATTATTTAAGGATGGTATCCGGCTGGTTAAAAAATGGGCGGTATGGAAATAATCGTTAGTTATCGATTTATGACATTTTAAACAAGCAGCCGCGCCGGCATACGTTTGGCCCCGGGGATCTGTTGGTTTGGTTTGATGCAGGCATTGCGAAAAAATAAAAACAAGCGGTGCCACAAAAACAAGGGCATACCGGAAGTATTTATTTTTTTGCATCAGATGGATAGTGTTTAATTGGAATACTAAAGTACCAATTGAATTATAAATATAGGCTTTACGGTAAAAATCAACCTTAAAATGCGGAGAAAGTATATTGCTGTTTTCGGCCTTGCAAGACTTACGAAGTTTTTAAAACTTCGTAAGTCTTTGGAATGCAGAGAATTGTATCCGCATTAGGCGTGATTAGGTCTAGGATAAAATGTTATTGAATTTCACCTTAAAACAAACTGATCTGCTGTTTGTCCTTTACGGTTATCAGCGGTCTGTCGGGTGTTTTAAGTTTTACTTGGGTAAATTCATTAAAATCCAGCCGGTGGTTAAAGGGTATCTGTTTAAATATTTTATAGCTTTTATCGTACCCGATAGTTTCACGTCGTAAAATGGTCAGGCTGTCAATCCGCATTTGGCCGTTCCATTTTTGGGTTTTAAAATAGGGCCACAGCATTTTAAATTTATCATTGCTGATGCTGCGCGCTATGGTGATGTGCGGCTCAAACGGCGGCGTACTGAAAAATTTGCGCAGCAGTTTAAACCAAACTTTGGTTTGTGGGGTCGAGACCAGTTTGGCATAAATGGTTTGTTGTTCCTGCTGATCAAAAAAATCGAAGCCATTTACATCTATCACCAATGGCGGCAGTGTTTGCAGGTCACGCTCCAGTTTGGGCAGCAGGGGCTCAATCCATACCGGCCTTTTTCGCCGCCAGGGCTGTACCGTGATGTGTGCTTTCGAAAACCGGCTGTCGTACTCGCCGATGACGCCGGCGCTGAAATCCTTTAAGCTTTTAACATGATTGGCAACGTTTTCCGGTGGCGTCAGGATAATTAAATAGTCGTGATAACCTGTCATGATGATGTGATTTAATAAAACAATATTGCTAATAATTTTAGCAAATTCCAAATCTTTTTTTACATTTGTTTTATGGATGCCAAACGTATTATTATGCATATCGATCTCGATTCGTTCTTCGTATCGGTTGAACGGAAGTTTGACCCTACACTGATCGGTAAGCCGGTAATTATTGGTGGCTCGGCCGAGCGGGGGGTAGTAGCATCCTGCAGTTACGAGGCGCGCAAATATGGCATTCACTCGGCTATGCCCAGTAAACAGGCTTACAGGTTGTGCCCGCATGCTATTTTTTTACGGGGAAATCATCACCTGTATTCCGAGGCCTCGCGCGAGGTTACAGAGATCATCCAACAATCGGTTCCGTTGTATCAAAAAACGTCGGTTGATGAGTTTTATATTGATTACACAGGGATGGACCGCTTTCATAATTGTTACCAGCATGCCAGCGAGGTGAGGCAAAGGGTTATCCGGGAAACGGGCCTGCCCATTTCTTTTGGTATGTCATCCGGCAAAACGGTATCAAAAATGGCCACCAACCAGGCAAAACCAAACGGGCAGCTATATATACCCCATGGCATGGAAAAAGCTTTCCTGGCGCCGTTAAACATCAGTAAGATACCCGGCCTGGGCGAGAGTACCGCCGCTAAACTATATCAATACGGCATCGAAAAAATAGGCGACATGCAGCGTACCAATCTCAAGTTTTTGGAGACGGTTTTTGGTAAGGCGGGCAGGTTTCTCTGGGACAAGGCCAACGGTATCGATCATGCCGAAATTATCCCCCACAGCAGCCGTAAATCCATATCTACCGAAAATACCTTTCACATCAATATATCTGATCCGGGCACCATTGAAACGACACTCGTATCCATGACCGAGGAACTGGCATCCAAACTCCGCAAGGAGAACATGGTGGCATCATGCATGGCTATAAAACTGCGTTACGCCAATTTTGAAACCCATACCCTGCAGGAGAAAATAGCGCTTACCGCAGCAGAACATATCCTGATACCCGGAATAAAAAATCTGTTAAAAAAAGCCTGGAATACGCACCGGCCCATCAGATTGATAGGGGTACGGCTAAGCAACCTTTGCCCCGGCAGCTACCAGATAAACCTTTTTGAAGATAACGAAGAGCGCATTAAACTTTACCAGGCCCTGGACAAGATCAACTTTAAATTCGGTGAAAAAACCGTTTGCCGGGCAGCAGGGATGGACATTGGCACCCGGAATTTTAACCCGTTTATGCGGGGATGAGTTAATTTGAAGATGGGGGGATTTGAAGATTTGAAAATGATGAATGTTCAAATTATCGATAATATAGTTTTCAAATCAGACGAAGATGTCTTCACTATCAAATCTTCAAATCAAATAATCTTCAAATTAAAGCACCTTCTTCATCAGCAAATCTGTTTGCCGGTCATCGCCCAGCATAAAGTCGTGACGGCCAATGATTTCAAAACCGTTATGTTCATAAAACCCAAGGGCTTTTTTATTGTGTTCCCACACACCGAGCCAGATATAGTTGAGCTGTTTTTCAACCCCAATGTCAATAGCAAAGTTTAGCAGCTTTTTACCTATTTGTTTTCCATGATGCTCTCCGGAAACGTAAATGCGCTCTACCTCTAATGCGTTTTCATCGTTAAACTCTGTTTGGGCATCATTAAAGTTTAGTTTGATATAGCCAACTATATCGTCCTCATACAAAGCAAAATAGAATTCGGAATCGGGATTATTTAATTGATCGAGCATGCTCTCCATGGTAAAAGCCACAGCCGAATAAGCCTCCATGTTGGCTGGTTCGTTTAAATGGGCGAAGAATTCGTAAAAGGTTTGTTTGCTGAAAGAAAGGAGGGTTTCTGCTTGTGATGTTTGGACACGTTGTATGGTAATCATTTTATAATTTGAAGATTGGGCGATTTGAAGATTTGATGATTAGTTAATTTGAAAATGAGTTCCTGACAGGGTACATTTTCAAATCTTCAAATTAACACATTTTCAAATTAATTAATCAAATTGTTCCTGAAGACGGATCAGCCTGTCGATCATCAAGTTCAGCTTTTCTTCTTCGTTTTTGAACATCCGGGGGCGTAAATAAAACGTGATAAATATAAACCAAATGGCTATTGAACCATATACCACCAGCTTGAAGTAAAGTGGCGCATCTTCCAGTATTTCAACGAAATAAAGGCCGAGGCCGGTACTTATCAGCAACATAAAAACATAGTAAAACCAGCCAACCAGTTTCGATCGTTTCTTTTGATATTCTTTCAGGGTATGCAAGTATTCGGTTGGGTTTTGGGTAAGGTCGTGTTTGTTTAAAATGTGGTAGTGACGTACGATAAGGGACAGGTACATCACCATAGTTATCAAAATTATTAATATTCCCACGGTTGTAGCCGGTGAGCGGAACGGAAAAAAGAAGGTAATTATAAATGCGCCGGCTATCAGGCCTATCATAGCTACAATACCCCAGTAAAGCTTGCTGGTTATGCCGCGTATGCCTTTTTTTACCTGTTTCAGCGCATCATCCACCGAAAGCTTGTCGGGTTTTGGCTGTCCCTGCCAAACCGACATTAAGTGCTCAAATTCTTTCATAGTGGTTATATAATTCGGTTAACTTTTGTTTAATGCGATGTATTTTCACCCTCAAATTCCCTTCTGATATACCCGAAACCTCAGCAATTTCGGGGTATGGCACTTCATCAAGTACCAGTGTAATAATAATTCTTTCCGATTCTTCCAACTTCGATATACATTTATAAAGCAGGGCAACCTGCTCGTTCTTTTCGGACAGTTCTTCTTTTTTGTTTTCTGAAATAAATGGCGTTAGTTCATCCTTTGCCTGCCGTTTTTCGGAACGGAGGTAAGTAAGGCAGGTATTTACAGCAATGCGGTAGATCCATGTTGATATCATGGCCTGGTTGCGGAATTTATCCAGATTTTGCCAGACTTTTAGAAATGTTTCCTGTAAAAGGTCGCTCGCGGCATCGTCGTCACCAGTGTAACCATAGCACAAATGGTAGATCTTTTTCGAATTGGCCTCGTAAATTTTCTTAAAAGCTGCTTCTTTATCTGCCACTATCAGTTAACTTTTTATTGTTTAGATATTGTTATGCGGTGTTTGTTACAGGCCGCCCGCCCAAATCTTGCAGGGACAATATTATTTTAAAACCATATCCGAAGGAAAATGGGCCCGGTATAGTTTACAAACTATAATCTCCTTTATAAAACCATGGGAACTTCTTTTCGGCCTCGTTCAGCAGCTCATTATAGTTTTCCGCATAATCAAGCTGCAAATCCTCATCAAGTTTATTGATTAACGTCTGTATTTTCAGCAATTGCCGCTGCAATATCAATCGCAGGGGTTTGTATGATGTTTTCCTGTCGGTGTATTGGAGGTAATTATAGCAAAAATTCAACAGCAGGTCAATCTCAGCCTGTTTCGAGCCGATAAATTTGGTGTATTTGCCTATCAGCCTTAATATTTTCCGGATGCTTTTTGCGGCGTTATAACTTTGTGAAGGCAGCTGACTAAACGCAAAACCTACCTCGCCCTTAACTTTTTCAATAAAGCCCTGTTCGTCATTCGCCTCAAAAAGCAGGTAGGCCAGCAACTCTTTGTTCTCTTTTTTATACCGGGCAAGGCGGAGGCAAAGCTCGGCTATTTGTATCGACGACAAATGCTGCACTTCTTTTTTTATATCCGCCAGGCCAAAATTGCTGATGCTCATGTTTTATGTAGATGCTGGCAAATTACTAAAATTTAAATAATCATAACGCGATGGAGTAAGCGCAAGTTGGCTTGCGTAACAATTTAATCGTAATTGTTCATTCAACAATTAATACTTTGATATAGTTGATACAATTTGATATTATTGTGAAACCAATTATTCAACAGTTTTTCACGCTCCAGTTAAAGGAAATCAAAATGTCAGCAGATTCAGCTAATTTAAACGGCAAGGCAAAAGCCAACAATACCTATGATGCAATTGTAATTGGCTCGGGTATCAGCGGTGGATGGGCCGCCAAAGAACTTACCGGGCGTGGCTTAAAAACCATTATGCTGGAGCGGGGTCGCAATTTCGAGCATTTAAAAGATTATAAATCAGCCGCGAAGGATCCCTGGGAGTTTGAACACCGGGGCAGTGTGACACAGGCGCAGCGCAAAGCAAGGCCGGTTATTTCACGCAATTGGGGCGCCAGCGAACCCATAATGGATTATTGGGCCAATGAGCAGGATGCACCCTATACCGAAATAAAACCGTTTAACTGGTGGCGTTCATACCAATTGGGCGGCCGGTCCATTTTATGGGGCAGACAAAGCTACCGTTGGAGCGATTTTGATTTTGAAGCAAACTTAAAAGATGGCTGGGCAATTGACTGGCCGATACGTTACAAAGATTTAGCGCCCTGGTATGATCATGTGGAGAAATTTGCAGGCGTGAATGGCTCATTGGAAGGCTTGCCGCAATTGCCCGACGGTCATTTTTTAAAGCCGATGGACCTTAACGTGGTTGAAAAAGACGTGGCCGACCGTTTAAAAAAACATTATAACAACACCCGCCACATGATCATTGGCCGCAGCGCCAACTTAACCGAGGCTATCCCGGGCAGGACGGCCTGCCATTTCCGCAACAGGTGTTGGGAGGGATGCCCTTTTGGAGGGTATTTCAGTACCCAGTCATCCACTTTGCCGGCGGCAGTTGCCACCGGTAATTTAACGGTGAGGCCGTTTTCTATCGTAACTAAAATCATTTACGATAAAGACACCCAAAAGGCAACCGGTGTAGAGATTGTGGATGCCGAAACGCACCAGACCTATGAATACCATGCTAAAATTGTGTTTGTAAACGCCTCTACGCTCAACAGTGCATGGGTGCTGATGAATTCGGCAACCGATATTTGGCCGGGCGGCCTGGGCAGCAGCAGCGGCGAATTAGGGCATAACATTATGGATCATCACTATAACCTGGGTGCATCGGGTACGGTAGAGGGGTATGAGGATAAATATTACTTCGGCAGAAGGCCAAACGGCATTTACCTGGTGCGTTTTGCCAACCTGTTTGGCGATAAACGCGATTATATCCGCGGTTTTGGTTACCAGGGTGGCGCTTCGCGCGATGGATGGAGCCGTAATGTGGCCGAATTAAGCGTGGGGGCCGCGTTTAAAGAAGCGATTACTGAGCCCGGCGCCTGGACCATCGGTATGACTGGTTTTGGTGAACTGCTGCCATATCACGAAAATAAGATAACGCTTGACCCAACCCGGAAAGATAAATGGGGCTTACCCATTTTAGCTATGGATGCCGAAATAAAGGATAATGAGAAAAAGATGCGGGTCGATATTGTAAAAGAGGCCAGGGAAATGCTGGAAATTGCAGGCGTTAAAAACATTAAATCCTGGGATCGTGGCCACCATGTAGGCGATGGCATACATGAAATGGGCACTGCCCGCATGGGCCGCGACCCTAAAACATCGGTGTTAAATGGAAACAACCAGGTTTGGGATGCCAAAAATGTGTTTGTGACCGATGGCTCGTGCATGGTTTCATCGGCCTGCCAAAACCCATCCCTAACGTATATGGCATTAACTGCCCGTGCTGCTAATTTTGCGGTGGATGAATTGAAGAAGGGGAATTTGGGGTAGAGGAAAGGTGAAAGGTTAAAGCTGAAAGGTAAAAGGCCTCCCAAAGGAGCTTTTAACATGTTTTGTTTACTTATTCCACTAACCGCCCCAACAAACTAATAAACTTAGTCTAACTCAATCAACTTAATACAACTTAATCAACCAAACATGAAACATAAACTATTTATAATAAGCACTTTATTGTTGTTCAGTATAAGTGCGTTTGCCAAACCCAAAGTATTAATATTCTGCAAAACGGCGGGTTTTCACCACAACTCCATTGCGGTAGGCATTCCGGCGATTATTAAGCTGGGTCAGCAAAATAATTTTGATGTAGACACCACTACTGACGCTACAAAATTTAACTACAGTAACTTAAAGCAGTACGCTGCGGTTATATTTTTAAGCACCACAGGCGATGTTTTAAATGATACCCAGCAGGGCGAATTTGAAAAATACATTCATGCGGGTGGGGGCTTTGTTGGGGTGCATGCCGCAACGGATACAG
>Ga0068855_100000506_pt1 | contig 48223 bp, 40 predicted proteins | sample KBSCornC52_FD_66592 | JGI IMG/M metagenome (GOLD analysis project Ga0068855, IMG submission 66592) | Corn rhizosphere microbial communities from Kellogg Biological Station, Michigan, USA - KBS Corn C5-2 | ecosystem: Host-associated > Plants > Roots > Rhizosphere > Soil ... | reverse complement strand
TCAATGCTGGGATTTACCCCAGTATGCTCTACAGCAGTCGATACAATACAACCCGGTTCACGGCGACTTGCGCAGAACATACCCTCCTATCAGCAATAAAATTACCGGCAGCCAGGACTTTCGTAATTTACTGCTGTTTTATGCTTCCTTTTTTTCATGGAGCGACGCCATTGTACTGGTGCAGTTCCAACGGGTTGATTGTTTTACCGATCGTATCGGGCTCCCGGCGGTAGAAGGTTTTCACCAGGATGGCAACAGGCATGTCGGGATGCTGGTGGTAAACCGTTATAACCTAACCGACGATTCCGGTGTGAGCCAATATGTAATGGACGATAACGGTAAAAAGACTGACGAATTGATATTTAACGCAGTAGTGCCGGCCGGTACATTAATTTATTGGAATGACAAAAAAGTTTGGCATTATGGTACAGAACTAAAAACCGCAGATGCGACAATAAACAATGGGCGTGGCATAAGGGACATTATTATTTTCAGCGCGAAAGTGCCGCCCGCCAATATACCAATGGGCCCTATCCCCGATGCGTTTAAGCCCTGATAGCGGGACTTTCAAGTTTCGTCATTCCTTTAAACAAAAAACCCCCGGATTCGCATCCGGGGGAAATCATAATCATATTAGTTTAGTTAGGAATTTAAACTTTAGCCGATTTAACGGTTTTAATGATAACTGCAGCAACTTTGTATGGATCGGCAGCTGAGTTAGGGCGACGATCTTCCAGGTAACCTTTCCAGCCTTTTTGAACGGTGTACAAAGGAATACGGATAGATGCACCACGGTCAGAAACACCATAGCTATAATCGTGGATAGAAGCAGTTTCGTGTTTGCCGGTTAAGCGTTGATCATTATCGGCACCGTATACGGCAATACACTCAGCAACAGCAGGACGGAAAGCTTCGCAAATTTTGTCGTACACATCTTTACTTCCGCAAGTACGTAAAGTAGTGTTTGAGAAGTTAGCGTGCATGCCCGAACCGTTCCAGTCTAATTGACCTAGCGGTTTGCAATGCCAGTTGATAGCAACACCATGTGCTTCGCCAACACGCTCAAGTAAGTAACGGGCAACCCAAATTTGGTCACCGGCTTCTTTAGCGCCTTTTGCAAAAATCTGGAACTCCCATTGTCCGGCAGCAACTTCAGCATTGATACCTTCAACATTCAGTCCTGCTTCAAGGCAAAGGTCAAGGTGTTCTTCAACTATCTCGCGGCCGTACGCATTTTTAGCGCCTACCGAACAGTAGTATGGGCCTTGCGGACCTGGATAGCCTCCTGCCGGGAAACCAAGTGGTTTATTGGTTTCAGGATCCCATAAAAAGTACTCCTGCTCAAAACCAAACCAAAAATCGTTATCATCATCCTGGATAGTAGCACGACCGTTTGATTCGTGAGCTACACCGGTTGAATCAAGCACTTCGCACATTACCAGGTAAGCATCAAGCCTTCCCGGGTCTTTACAAATAAATACCGGCCTCAAAACGCAATCAGATGAACCACCTGGTGCCTGTTCGGTTGATGAACCGTCAAAGCTCCAATCAGGACATTCTCCTAATGTTCCGCCGAAGTCACTTACTATTTTTGTTTTGCTGCGCAGGCTTTGTGTTGGTTTGTAGCCATCAAGCCAAATGTACTCGAGTTTAGTTGCCATTGTTTAATGAATTTATAAAATTTGGGTTCAATCGTGTTTTTCGAATCGTTATCGATAATTATTGAGGCGAATTTAAATTATTTTTATAAATTTCATCATAAAATGTTGAAAAATTTATAATTTTTTTCAAAAACACCTATTTGTGGTATTAATTTGACTGAAAAAGCATCAAAAAGGCATAAATGATATAAAGTATTACAAAATTGGATCACAGATTTAAACTGATGTAGCCAAAGACGCAGATAGCTTCATCCTTTTTTTAGTGTCATCTGTTTAATCAGCCTAAATCAGCGATTAAAAAAAGAGGATCAAAGATGTAAACTGATTTAGCTGAAGACACTGATAGCTTCAGGCTTTTTGTATCAAAGATTTAAACTAATTTACGCTGATTTCACTGTTCGCTTCGCACTCTTTTAATTTTTTTCAGTGTCATCTGTTTAATCAGCGTAAATCAGTGATTAAAAAAGAGGATTAAAGATGTAAACTGATTTAGCTGAAGACGCTGATAGCTTTTTTTTTCAGTGTCATCTGTTAATCAGCTTAAATCAGTGATTCAAAAGGATTGCACATTTTTTACATATAGAAAAATATAAATATCTATCTTCGGCCAATTTATTTTTCCATCTCCAAATCAAAATATATTATGAAGATTACAGTTGTTGGCGCCGGAGCAGTTGGCGCTACCTGCGCAGACAATATCGCCAGGAAAGAATTAGCTGAAGAATTAATTCTGTTAGACATCCGCGAAGGTTTTGCCGAAGGCAAGGCGATTGATATGATGCAAACATCGGCGCTATTAGGCTTTGATACAAAAATTAAAGGTGTTACCAACGACTACGCAGCTACAGCTGATTCGGAAGTAGTGGTAATTACCTCGGGCCTGCCGCGTAAACCGGGGATGACCCGCGAAGAACTGATAGGAACCAACGCCAATATTGTGAAAAGCGTTACCGAAAACATTCTTAAACATTCGCCAAATACCATCATCATTGTTGTTTCCAACCCGATGGACACCATGAACTACCTGACCTTGAAAACTTCGGGCCTGCCGAAGAACAGAATTTTGGGTATGGGTGGTGCTTTGGACTCGGCAAGGTTTAAATATTACCTAAGCCAGGAACTTGGCTGCTCCCCTGCCGATCTTAACGCCGTAGTTATTGGCGGCCACGGAGATACCACCATGATCCCATTGATTAACCACGCTACCTGGAATACCATCCCGGTTACACAGTTATTGAGCAAAGAGCAGCAGGAAAAAGTGGTTGCTGCTACCATGGTTGGCGGCGCTACTTTAACCAAACTGATTGGTACCTCAGCATGGTATGCACCGGGTGCTGGCACTGCGTTTATGGTGGAGAGCATTGTACGCGATCAGAAAAAATTATTAAGCTGCGGCGTTGCCCTTGAAGGTGAGTATGGTCATAAAGATATTTCGCTGGTGGTTCCGGTTATCATCGGCAAAAATGGCTGGGAAGAAATTAAAGAATTTGACCTGAGCGATGCCGAGCAAGCTAAATTTGACGAAAGCGCCGGCGCTGTACGTTATATGAACCAGGTTTTGTATGATACTAAGGTGATCTAATTAAAATATCACCTATTTAAACAAAGAAGGGCTTTCGTTTTCACGGAAGCCCTTCTTTATTATATGCTACTTTTATAGCAGGTTATTTAAACAAATCATTTGATAATCCACTATTCACCTTCGTGCTCTTTACTTTAAACTCGATGGGCTGGCCAACAACGGTCGTTTTTTCATCAAAAGGTATTTTTATACCGGTTTCAATATCGCGGTAATCGCGCCACTCCATTACCGTGCCAAGCGGCGCAACGGTATACTGTTTAATTTTTAAACCGGTTTTCATGTCGTAATAATAATTAATCTTAACACCGTCAGGCGATGTTACCGTAATTAAATAAGCCAATTGATCATTCACTATTTTCAGTGCAGGATCAAGTTGCATGGTATAGCCCGGTTTATTAAAATCAAGCTCGGGAAATAATTTATAACGGTTTCTTACAGCAGCCTTCACATCTTTTGCAAGGTCAACCGGTTTATTCAACTGCTTAACCGCAATACTGTCGCTGTTATAAACCACGTGATAAACATTCAGGTTATTATAAGTTGGCACGCTAATGTCCTGGAAAAATTTATCGGGCGTTTTATTCTCGTTCACCCTTACAACGTTAAGGCCTTGTACAGTACCTTCTGAATTAACGGTTAAATCTTTCACATCCTTTAATTTGGCTTCACCGCCAATAGCGTCGAGATAGTTTTTAATAACGGTAGCGGCCGTAATATCTTTAGGAATACTTACGCCGCTGAAGCCATTATTCTCGGGATTAATATCAGGTAAAACATGGTCAGGATCAATAATGGCGCTTGCTATTTTCGAAGTCGATTTATAAGCGAACGTCCAGGTACCACCTCGCTGCCATATTTCTGCCGGAAGGTTTACGGTACTGGTTTTACCATTTTCTTCCTTAACAGCTATTGTTACCGGTAAAGCCAGACCTTCCAGGTTTTCGATGGTGATGAGTGACCCTTTCGACGGATCCCCATCAACATAATTAATACTTTTAACCGACTGATCCAGCTTCATTGTGCTCAGGAACCACTCGTTCCAAAACCAGCTTAAATCTTCCCCGGCAGCGTTATCCATCGAGTGGAAAAAGTCCCATGGCGTTGGGTGTTTAAATGCCCAACGTTTAATGTATGTGCGGAAAGCAAAATCAAAGCGTTTTTCACCTAAAATTTGCTCACGCAAAATAAGTAAGCCGCGCGATGGTTTTTCATAAGCCGCGTAACCCAGGTAATCAGGCTGAATCACATCAGGTATGTTCATGATGGCGTCGGCTTCGGGTGCAAACATTGCCGGCGCTTCCTTTTGTACATCAGGTTTTTCGTAATATTCGCCGTTGTTAAATACTTTGGTATCTACCTTATTAATAAAGGTATTAAAACCTTCGTCCATCCAGGCATATTTACGCTCGTTTGAACCTACAATCATCGGGAACCAGTTATGGCCAAATTCGTGATTGGTTACTTCCCATAAGCCACCACCCTGGTTATCCGAGCCGCAAAATACAATGCCAGGATATTCCATACCGCCAACTGTACCGGCTACGTTTGTAGCTACCGGGTAAGTATACTCGTACCACTCGTTCGAGTATAATTCGATACATCCTTTAACATACTCAGTTGAGCGGCTCCAGGCATTCTGGCCTTTGCTTTCAACAGGATAAACCGATTGGGCAAGCGCTTTTTTACCGCTTGGCAGGTTTATACGTGATGCATCCCACAGGAAGGCTTTCGATGCGGCCCATGAAACATCACGCGCGTTTTTACAATAGAAATGCCAGGTGAGGTTTGCCGTTTGCGGGTGAAATTTTGCGTCAGCAAGGTCCATGGTATCCTTAATCATAACCGTTTTGTCGCTGTTTTTTGCAACAGCTAAACGACTTAAAACGGTTGGTGTCAGCACTTCGGTCGAGTTCAGCAATTCGCCGGACCCTACCACAACCAAACTTGCGGGTGCAGTAATGGTGTAGTCAAAATTACCATACTCTAAATAAAACTCACCGGCGCCCATGTAAGGAATCACGTTCCAGCCGGTAACATCGTCATAAACCTCCATGCGGGGGTACCATTGGGCAATTTCGTATATCCAGCCGTTTTTGGTGAGTACGCGGCCCATCCTGTCGGTACCATATTTCGGGATATCGAAACCATAATCAATCTTTAGCTGGATTTTGGCACCACCGGCACGCAGCGAATCGTTTAGTTTAATTTGCATGCGGGTATCGGTCACCAGGTAATCCACCTTTTCGGCTTTCCCGTTTTTTATCACGTAAACACCTTTTATCTGGTCGCCATCGGTGAATGTTTTATTGTTAAAACGGCCACCCTCAACAGGGCTGGTCGCTTCGCCGCGTGAATCTTCGCGGTAAATGTTTTGGTCAACCTGTAGCCATAGGAAGTCAAGCGCATCCGGACTGTTATTGGTATACGTTATTAAAGCTGTACCGCTAATACTTTGTTTTACGGTATCTAAAGTAACGTTTAGCTTATAATCTGCATGGTTTTGCCAGTATTTTGAACCCGGAGTACCGGCAGTTGTGCGGTAAACCGTTCCTTTATCAGGATAAAATAATGGATTAAAAACCTTGTGCTGATCATATTTTGAAGAAGAGTGCGTTGTATCCTGTGCCAGCGTAGTTAGGGCACACAGACATGTTAATGCTGATAAGGCAATTTTGTTAAAATTCATATTAGATAATTTTTAATTAAAGGCAAGATAGGGTTTTTGTTGTTGATGTAAGTGGATTGAGTTGGATTAAGTTGTAATGAGTTGTAGTAAGTTGCAACGAGTTAGAGTAAGTTAAATTGTTGAATAAGTTGACTTTCTGAATTTGTTTGGCCTTTTAAAGTAAAGGAACATTTTGTTTTTAAATTTATCAGTAAAATATCTATGACGACGAAAAGTTAAAAACGTTACAGGGCAAAAGGAATTAGCGAAAGGGTTTTTACTTATATATTTTTGATCCGCCGTTTCTTTCGGTCTTCCGGACTTTCCGACTTTCGAACTAACTCAACTTAACCAACTTTTTTATACTTTTGCGGCATAAATGGATATATCAGTTGTAGTACCTCTTTACGATGAAGTTGAATCATTACCTGAGCTTACCTCGTGGATAAGCAGCGTAATGGACAATAACCGTTTCACTTATGAAATCATCCTAGTTGACGATGGCAGCAGCGACGGCTCCTGGGAAATGATCAGGAAACTGCAAAAAAACAATCCTTTTATAAAAGGTATAAAATTCAGGCGTAATTATGGTAAATCCGCCGCCTTGAACACCGGTTTCGAAGCCGCACAGGGCGATGTAGTGATCACCATGGATGCCGACCTGCAGGATAGTCCGGACGAGATACCGGAGCTTTACCGCCGCATCACAGAAGAAAAATACGACCTCGTATCGGGCTGGAAAGCAAAACGGCATGACCCTTTAAGCAAAACTATCCCAACAAAATTATATAATGCCGCCACACGCCGTATGAGCGGCATACACAACTTGCACGATTTTAACTGCGGACTAAAAGCCTACCGCAAGGCAGTTGTTAAAAACATAGAGGTTTATGGCGAGATGCACCGCTATATTCCCGTAATAGCCAAATGGGCAGGCTTTGTAAAAATTGGTGAACAGATTGTAGAGCACCGCCCGCGTAAGTACGGCAAAACCAAATTTGGCATCAGTCGTTTTATAAACGGGTTGCTGGATTTGATGTCGATATTTTTTGTGGGCAAGTTTGGCAAGCGCCCCATGCATTTTTTTGGAACCATTGGCACCTTAAGTTTCTTAGCAGGAACTATTTGTGCCATATGGATCATCTGGGATAAACTATACGCCATAGCGCACGGCTTGAAAGTGCACCGCGATGTAACCGCACAGCCATTATTCTATATAGCGCTGGTAGCCATTATACTCGGATCACAAATGTTTTTAACCGGCTTTGTGGCGGAGTTAGTGTCCCGAAGCGCCAGCGAGCGGAATAAGTACCAGGTCGAGGAGATTATTTAATTTGACAATTACGCAATTTGAAAATTAATCAATTTGAAAATTTGAAGATGGGGGAAATTAATTTTGGCCATTCAAACGCAGAAATGTGGGGAATTGATTTTGATAATTCAGCAACGAAAACAGTATTTTCAAATTTTCAAATCAACAAATCTTCAAATTAAACAATGTTTTTTTCCATCATCATCCCTTTATACAACCGCCCGCAGGAGATAAAAGAACTGCTGGAAAGCCTCGTGCTGCAAACGTACAAGCAGTTTGAGGTTTTGGTGATTGAAGATGGCTCCGTTGACGATGCGGGGGAAATTGTGAAAGATTTTTCAGACAAGCTGGACGTAAAATATTTTGTAAAAGAGAATGAAGGCCAGGGCTTTACCCGCAATTTTGGTTTTGAGCGTGCGAAAGGCGATTATTTTGTTGTTTTTGATTCTGATTGTTTAATTCCTGAAGATTACCTGCAGATAGTCAACGATTCACTCACAAAAAACTATTTGGATGCTTACGGAGGACCTGACGATTCGCATCACTCATTTACGCCGGTGCAAAAGGCTATCAGCTATGCCATGACCTCCCCTTTTACTACCGGCGGCACACGCGGCAGTAGAAAAGCGATCGGGCAATTTCACCCGCGCAGTTTTAACATGGGCATATCGCGGCAGGTATGGGAAAAAGCAGGCGGTTTTATTATTACCCGCCTGGGCGAAGACATAGAATTCAGCATTCGCATCCATTCCCTCGGTTTTAAAATAGGATTGATCCCCGAAGCCAAAGTTTATCATAAGCGTCGCACCAATTTTATTAAGTTTTACAAGCAACTTCACTTTTTTGGCAGGGCGCGCATTAATGTTTATAAATTTTTCCCAAAGGGTTTAAAGCTGGTTCATTTTTTTCCGGCGTCGTTCACGCTTTTTCTTGCTTTCTCCATTGCAGCCAACGTTATGCGATGGCCTATCGCCACTATATGTAACTTTATTATGGCGATTTATATTTTGTTGATATTTTTTCATGCGTGGTGGAAAAACAAATCTTTTAAAATCGCATTTTTGAGCATTATAGCTTCATTTACCCTATTGATTGCCTATGGGTTAGGTTTTATGCAGGATTTTGGCAAGCGGATAATATTCAAATTATCATAAAAAAATAATATATGTACCACCCTTTTTCGGTAACGGAAACCATTAGTATTACCTGGCGGATTTTGAGAAAGAATTTCGCAACTATAGCGGTATATACTTTGCTGGCTTTTGCTATCGTGATCGGGGCGTCGTTTGTCATTTACGACATTATAGCCGACGAAGTTTTAACGACAATTGGTGTGGTATTTTTATTAGTGGGTGTCTGCTTTATATTTCTGGGTTTCATCAAACTTATTTTTAGACTTTTAGATAAAGAATATTATGATTTTGAATTCAAGGATATAGTGCCCAGCGTCAAAATGATTTTTAGTTACCTGCTCCTTTTGGTGATTATCAGCACTATCACCGTATTTATGACTAATGCTATTCAAAAACTAAATCCCGGACTTTTACAAAGCTTGCTTGGGATATTCGTCGGTATCTTTTTTGAATTTTTCTATCTTTTTTACTTCCCGGTTTGCACATGTTTCATCGTGGATGATGGCTCCGGCCCATTTGAGTCTATCTCACAAAGTTTCAATCTTATAAAAGGCAACTTTTTTAAATATTTTTTATTGTTTTTGTTTATTGAGGCAATAGTTTTCATCGGCTCCTTAACGGTTATAGGGATAATATTTGTTATACCTTTTATTAACATACTGTTAGTGGTGGCCTACCGCAAGCTAGTGTACAGCCACCTGGATGTTGACGACGACATTACCGAAACTGTTTAATTTATGGGCTTAAAAGCAGCATTAAGCAAACCATTTGCGGCCCTGGTTAACCGCAGTTTAAACAAACTCCGCCATGACGCTGTCGAACTTCAGCAAAAAACACTTGAATATCTTATCAGCAATGCCAAAGAAACCGCTTTTGGCAAAACGCATTTTTTTAAAGACATCTCCACCTATGAAGATTTTAAAAAAAATGTGCCAGTATATGATTACGAGGACCTGCGGCCTTACATTGAAAGGGTAACCCAGGGAGAAGAAAATGTGCTCTGGCCGGGCAAACCGGCTTACCTGGCTAAAACATCCGGTACTACATCGGGCGTAAAATATATTCCTATCTCAAAGGAGAGCATGCCCGAGCACATAAAAGCTGCCCGCAACGCTTTACTCAGTTATATTTATGAAACCGGCAACGCCGATTTTGTAGATGGTAAAATGATTTTTTTACAGGGCAGCCCTGTGTTGGATGTTAAAGCAGGTATTTCAACCGGGCGCTTATCGGGTATAGTAGCCCATCATGTGCCGGGCTACCTTCAAAAAAACCGCTTACCGAGTTACAAAGTAAATTGCATAGATGATTGGGAGCAAAAGGTAGATGCTATTGTGGCAGAAACCAAAAATGAAGATATGCGGCTTATTTCGGGCATACCACCCTGGTGCCAGATGTATTTCGACAGGCTTTCGGAAACCTGCGGCGACAAAAAAATAAAGGATATCTTTCCAAACTTTAAACTTTATGTGCATGGTGGCGTAAACTTTGAGCCTTACCGTGCGCGGATGGAGGAGAGCATTGGCTTTGCCATCGATTCGATAGAGACATATCCCGCATCTGAAGGTTTTATTGCTTTCCAGGACAGGCAGAAAGAAAAAGGTCTGTTGCTAATGGTTGATTCCGGCATATTTTATGAATTTATACCTGCCGATGAATTTTTTAATGATGAGCCAACGCGCATCAGCCTGAAAGACATCGAACTGGATAAAAACTATGCATTAATATTAAATACAAGCGCCGGTTTGTGGGGCTATAGCCTGGGCGATACGGTTAAATTTGTATCGAAAAACCCTTACAAAATAGTAGTCACCGGTCGTATAAAGCATTATATATCAGCGTTTGGCGAGCACGTAATTGGGGAAGAAGTTGAACATGCTTTAATGAGCGTAGCAAACCAACATGGCGTTGATGTGATAGAGTTTACAGTTGCGCCGCAGGTAAATGCGCCAAAAGGCGAACTCCCCTACCATGAGTGGTTTGTGGAGTTTGGTACCCCCCCAACAAACTTAAAGGCATTTGCGTTAGAAGTGGATAAAGCCCTGCAAAAGAAAAATATTTACTATTTCGACCTGATTGAGGGTAACATTTTGCAACCTTTGGTTATCCAAAGCCTGAAAAAAGATACCTTTATAAATTATATGCGGTCGCAGGGCAAATTGGGCGGACAGAATAAGGTACCAAGATTGGCGAACGACAGGAAAATTGCTGATGGACTGGAAAAATATGTAAGCAATCAATAACCATGTCATTGCGAGTGAGGAACGAACGAAGCAACCTCGTCGCCTCACATGTAGACGACTTGCCAACGAAGAGGTTGCCGCGCTGCACTCGCAATGACAGTTGGAGCAGATACAGAAAGTTTTTAAGGAGTTATAGAAAACATTGACCAACAAAAGAAACATAGCCATTCTGGGCAGCACAGGAAGCATCGGTACCCAAACCCTTGAGGTCATTGGGGGAAACGATGACTTGTTCAGTGTATTTTTACTCACTGCAAATTCCAATGCAGACCTGTTGATTGCACAGGCGTTGCAGTTTAATCCGGTGTATGCCATCATCTGCGACAGCACAAAATATCAATATGTAAAAGATTCCCTTACCAATACTGATGTTAAGGTTTTGGCAGGCATCAATGCCATTATTGAAACGGTTACGCATCCTGAAATTGATATTGTTTTAACCGCTATGGTTGGCTTTGCCGGCCTGGAGCCCACTATTGCAGCTATTAAGGCAGGTAAGGACATCGCGTTAGCAAATAAAGAAACCCTTGTTGTTGCCGGCGAATTGGTTACTGGCCTGGCTAAAAAACACGGGGTAAAAATATTACCTGTCGATTCGGAACACTCAGCCATTTTTCAATGCCTGGCCGGCGAAGGAGGCAACGAAGTAGAGAAAATTATTTTGACAGCATCCGGTGGGCCCTTCAGGGGAAAATCAGTCGATTTTTTAAATAATGTTACCCGGGAAGATGCCCTAAAACACCCTAACTGGGTTATGGGCGCTAAAATCACCATCGACTCCGCGTCGCTGATGAATAAAGGGCTGGAGGTTATTGAAGCTAAGTGGCTTTTTGATGTTGATGTGGAGCAAATAGACGTGATTGTGCATCCGCAATCCATTATCCATTCCATGGTGCAGTTTCGCGATGGTTCCATCAAAGCACAAATGGGCCTACCTGATATGAAGTTACCTATCCAATACGCCCTCACCTATCCGTCGCGTATAAAAAACAATTTTAAACGTTTTGACTTTATAAATTACCCGCAGCTGACATTTGAAAAAGCCGATCTGAAAACTTTTCGCAATCTTGCCCTTGCATTTGATGCATTAAAGAAGGGTGGTAATATGCCCTGCATTATTAATGCAGCGAATGAGGTAGCAGTGGCCGGATTTTTGAACAAGGAAGTTGGATTTTTAGGCATGAGTGAGGTTATTGAACAATGTATGCAACATATTGCCTTTACCGAGCGACCTGTTTTGGAAGACTATTTGAATACTGATAAAGAAACACGCATCTTTGCACAAAATTTAATACAAAAAATGCCGTTAAAGGCATTATTATTTTAATAAATACTACGAATGAATATAGTGATAATGGTTGGCCAGTTGATACTGGGTCTTTCAATTTTGGTAATCCTGCATGAGCTGGGGCACTTTTTAGCGGCCCGTGCCTTCGGCATCAAGGTTGAAAAGTTCTATCTTTTTTTTGATGCATGGGGTATCAGTCTGGTTAAATTTAACTATAAAGGCGTTGAATATGGTATTGGATGGCTGCCACTGGGCGGCTATGTCAAAATTGCGGGAATGATTGATGAATCGATGGATACCGAGCAACTCGCAGGTCCACCGCAGCCATGGGAATTCCGTTCGAAACCGGCATGGCAGCGTTTAATTGTAATGCTCGGCGGCATCACGGTAAATATCATACTGGGCATATTTATTTTTTGGGTTTTAACCATTAAATACGGCGAAACCTATATACCCAACTCAAACGTAAAGTATGGCATATTGCCCGGCAAAATAGGCGTTAAATTAGGCTTGCAACCGGGCGACCAGGTTACAGAAATAAACGGTAAACCTGTGGTGCGGTTTGAGGAGCTTACCGGCCCTAAAGTGATCATGGGCAATACTGACTTAACTGTTGCCCGCGGTACGCAAACTTTACATGTAAAAATACCGGCAAATGTGTTAAATGACATATCTGATCAGGGTATCGATGAGTTCATCAACCGGGAACCGAGGATGAAGTTCTCGGTAAGTTCGGTTGATCCCAAAAGTGGCGCCCACAAGGCCGGACTGCAAAAGGGCGACAGTATAGTAGCTATAAACGCATCTACAGTAGGTTACTTCGATGAATTACAATCGGTTTTACAGCAAAATAAAAACAAGGATGTAAAAGTATCTATAAAACGCGATGGCAATGTTATTGTGGGAACAGGCTCTGTAAATAAAGATGGTATCTTAGGATTTAAACCATCGCTGGATACCCCAAAAACTAAAAAGATTACCTTCAGTTTCTTTGGATCGTTACCGGTTGGCGCAACCAAGGCCTGGGGCACCTTTAATAACGATGCAAAAGGCATCAGTAAAATATTTAAGGGCGAGGTTAAATTCAACAAGGCTGTTAGCGGCCCTGTAGCCATGGCTACAATGTTTGGCCCCCACATAGACTGGATTCGTTTTTGGAGCCTTGTAGGCGTTCTATCAATGGTTCTCGCCTTAACCAACCTGCTCCCTATACCTGCGCTTGATGGCGGACACTCACTCTTCCTATTAATTGAAATGATAAAAGGAAAACCTTTAAGCGATAAATTTTTAGAGCGCGCCCAAATAGTTGGCTTTGTGTTGCTTGTAACGCTAATGGTATTTGTGTTCGGTAATGATATTGTGCGTAATGTGATGAAGAGTCATCATTAATAAATACCTGCACTGAAATAATAAAGGCCCTTTCATCTCGGAAGGGCCTTTACTGTTTTAATAATATATACAATAGCTTATGCCTGTCTTTCAATATCAAGAATAGAACGCTCTTTCTTAAAGATTGCAGCGCCAATTAAAGCTATAACAGCCCCGATTATTGGGGTAAGAACAACCACCATCCCTGTTGTTATAATTATACCGTAATTATTCATGATTTTCATACCCTGATCCACCTGATCGCTAGGCATATTTTTAGCCTCCATGGCAGCCCTTTGAGCATCCAAAACCTGTTGATAAACTTGTGGACTCAAATAAGAATAATAAACATATATAAAGATGGCCGACAGTATCCCGGCAAATACGGAGAATAAAAAACCGGCTAGGAATGCGTCGCCAAATGAAATGAAACCGCCCAACTGGTCTCTGAACTCTTTTTGAGCGAGCAGCAAAAATGCTATAAAGGCAACATAGCCTATCCATTTTATCGGCGAAGTTTGAGGTACATTCATGAACTGCCACAGATACATAAATACTATACCGACGACAAAACTGATAAGCGCCCATTTAAAGGCCACATTGGTTGAATTTGGTTTTGAATTTTCCATTTTGATGGTGTGAGTTAGTTTAAATAAAATTAAACATTATTTACAGCATTCCCACAAGCACTAAATGAAAGTTTTTTAATGGCATGCATAAGGAGCTGCTGTCTATTGGCACCTTTAGGTTCCAATACTCACAAGGCAGCAAACGGTCAAAAAAGATAAAAATATTTACAATTATTGTTTCGCGGCGGGTACGTATTCGGCATTTCGGAGCAAGGCGCTAAAAATCAACGCAAAAACAAACAGGAACAAAATAACAAAGCCGTACCCCATAATTATATTCACAATGGAGTCGTCTTTAGCAGGCGCCATATCTTTTTTCATATCAACAATAGCCGAATCTATATTTTTTTGACTGGCGCCCGTGGTTTTCATCAAATTGGTCTTCATGTTTATAGCGACAGTTTGCATTTTTTGTGCACTCGCCGGTTCAACCAGTTTATAAAACAGTATATCAATACCGATCACATTGATGACATAAGCCGTAAAAAACAGGATAAAAATTCCAGTAGTCGCTTGTTTAAAGGTCCAGAGCCCGCCAATTTGCTTACGCATCCTGAAACATAGCGCTACTACAATTGCAATTGGAATTAACACCCGGAGAACAATAGGCGCAGCTATAAACAGCAGTGGCGATTTAGTAAACCCGGTAATGAAATAAAACGAAATAACTGTTAGCACCACTACAGCAATGCCCAATAATAAACCATTTTTAACCCCGTATATTCTTATTTTCTTTTTAAGATCGTCCATTTATTTTATGATTGCACCGATTGTTCTTGTGATTTCACTGATTTTTCAGTTTTGTGATTCCACCGATTTACCCAAGTTTTTCGCTATCGCAATCGGCATTTTTAGCAAAAACTAACCAGAATTTCCAACACCGCCATGTCAAACTCTTTATTTTTCGATTGAGCGGCTATGCTGTTTTTTTCTTCGGATGACGGGCTGGTATTTTGAAAGAAGCACATCATTGGGTAAAACAACTCCTTCAATTCCGAATCTTCGGGCAGTTTTGATGCCACCTTGCTGATTTCCGCCAACGGGCTTTCAATCAGGATCTGGTTGGAAATCACCGGTTCGTATATGCGGTATTCATCCTGGAATTCGTCTTCATCAACCAATAAAAACTCCTTCAGGTAGTCTTCCAGTTCCGGTTCAATATCTTCATCGGCACACTCATTCAGGTATAATAGCAGGTTTAATAGTTCGGTGCCGCGGTCAAGTGTTTGTTCCTCAATTTCTTCCCATTCAGGGGAATCCAGGTAGTCATCTTCCAGCTTTTTAACATCGGCGCTAAAGAAATTGATCAGCAGCAAGTCAAAAAATATCTCGCGCAAGTCTTCCATTTGCGAATAATCATCGAAAACCTCATCAAGCATTTCGGTTTTTGTCATGAAGTCATTATCCGATTGGAATATCTCACCTATCACGCTGATAAAGGGAGTGGCTTCAAAACTATTATATTTCGAAAAGGCATTCAATGCCGCTTCGATGGCTATGTTTACTTTAGGATCGATCATGATTTTAATTATTTATAAAGGAGTTTGTTATTAAAGGTTAACAGTACTTTTCCTTTTAAGTTCTGCCCTATAAACGGCGAATTATATGATTTCGACCTGTTATTCATTTTATTGTACTCCCATTCGGTATCAGCATCTAAAATCACCAGGTTCGCCTCCTGCCCTTCGGCAATTACCGGGATATCAACGTTCAATATTTCCCTGGGGCTAATAGCCAGTTTTTGCACAACTGTAGTGATGTCCAATCCCGCTTTCAGCGCCAGCGGGAAAGCGGTTTGCAAGCCGATCATCCCAAATTCTGCAACCTCAAACTCCACGTCTTTAAATTCAACCTCGTGAGGCGTATGCTGCGATACAATGGCGTCGATGGTTCCATCAATAACACCGGCAAGCAGTGCATCAACATCATCCTGCGCACGCAGGGGCGGTTTAACTTTATATAGACTATCGAAGCCAAGCAGCGCCTCGTCGGTTAATACGAGGCTATAAGCAGCAACATCGCAGGTAACTTCAAGGCCTTTGCGTTTTGCCTCGCGTATCAGTTCGACCGAGCGGGTGGTGGATATGGTACTGAAATGTATTTTTGAGCCTGTGTACTCCGCCAGGTATAAATCGCGGGCAATCATCAGCTCTTCCGCTAAGGACGGGATGCCTTTCATGCCCAGAAGGGTACTTATCTCACCTTCATTGACTTTAGCTTTGCCGGCGATGGCTATATCTTCAGGATACGAGATAATCAAAGCGTCGAATCCCTGCGCGTAAAGCAGCGCGCGTTCCATTAAACCGGCATCCTGCACCGGCTTGTTACCATCGGTAAAGGCCTTGGCGCCACTCAGATACATATCGTACATTTCGGCAAGGTCTTTTCCTTCACGTTTATGCGACACAGTGCCCAGCGGAAACACATCAACCAGGTTTTTGCGCGAACGGTTCAGCAGGTATTCAATTTCGGACTTGGAATGAACGGGCGGCACAGTATTAGGCATCAACGCAATCCCCGTGAAGCCTCCTGCTGCTGCGGCCCTGGTGCCGGTGTATAAATCTTCCTTGGTTTCCAGGCCGGGCTCGCCGATATTGCAATTCAGATCAAAAAAACCCGGTGCAACATATTTACCTTCTGCATCAAAAATTTCCACGTCGGCTTCGATTTCGGCTGCCACTTGCGTGATAACTCCTTTTTCGATTAAAACGTCGGCTATTTTTTGGTTAAAAGGGGAATTAGGATCAATTATAGTTGCGGATTTAATGAGCAAATTCATTTGCGCTGCTTTAAGATGGGTTTTGTATCGATTTAAACTGGTTGCGAAACTGGCTGAAAATCAGTTTTGTAAAACCTTATCAGCAATATCTCGGCCCCGAGAAAAATCAATGCCAAAATTATACAAAGTTTCCATAATTGTAAGCCGAAATTTGATTCGGTTACCGAACCTTTTAATGAGCCCTTGCCAGCCTCCAAAACAGGGTTTGCTCGGGGCACCTGTTTAGCCAACTCAGTGCTGTTTAAATAGCTCAGGTCCGATTCGCTGCGGTTATCATTAAAAGCCAGCACGGCAACGGTACTATCCTGCTTCTTCAGATCGTACGTACCGGTTGTTTGCAGTTGGTCGGCCATGTAAAGCATGGTGCTCCCTTCTGCTTGTTTGGTATCGGGTATAAGGCTTTGCTTATTGTTTACCAGTTTTAAAAGTTGCTTTTCATTAGTTTGCACCGGTGGCACTTCAATGGATTCGTCGCGGCCAAGGGTGTACGACAAGGGCTGATCGTGCCCACTCAGCAATGCAATCCTGAACATAATGGGCACAAATAAGGCGTGGCGTGGCAAATTGCTAAAACTCTCATTCAGCGGGACTGCTGAAATATACACCCTCCCCTTTCCTGGGTTAAACCCAGCCCAAAATAGTTTCCGGCCGGGAAGGCTCATTAAATCTTCGGCGTTATTACCCGTTGAACTCAGCGTATAATATTTTTTTACGGCGGGCAGGTCTGGGTTTTGAGGAAAATCTTCGAAAATATTTTTAAATACTTGATTTTGCAGGTTAATGGACGAAACCTTTGCATTGTCGGTAGCTAAACTTTCAAAATAAGGCGTATGCAAACCCGACAATAGCTCTTTGTAACTGGGCAGGTCAACTTCGTCGGATGGAAAAACAAGGAGTGTACCGCCTTTATTTACGTATGTTTTTAATTGTTGCGATAAACCCGTAGAAATTGCAGCAATATCACTCAAGATAACCAATGGATAAGTATTTAAGGCCGCATAATCAACATTACCGTCAGGAACACGGTGTACTTCGAAAAATGAATCGGAGCCAAAAACGGCTTTTAGATATGGGTTTGGAATACCACCATCGATTAACAACACCGGCATTTGTTGCGTTACCTTGAACGAAAAATAAAACTTATTATCAAAAGTTACCGGGTTATCCTGCAAAGTTATTTCGCCACGCTGCCAGCCAGCCTGCAAGCCGGAAAACACCAGCGTATCGTACTGAATAGCCCTGGCAGCAACTGTATAACTGCCCAAAGCCTTTTGAGCGCCGTTTACCAATAGTTTAAGCGGTATTTTCTCTGCAGCTTCATCAGCATAATTATGCAGCCTGATCACCAATTTCTCGCTTTCGCCGGGGCGATGAATAGCGCTTAATAGCGCTACCGAATCAACCGCTACGTTAGGCAGTTTGCTCGCCTTTAGCTGAACGAGGGTGATACGCAATCCCGTATCGGTATTTATCGGGCGCGTGGTAAGCATGTTTTTCTGAAAATCGGATACCAGGAATATGGAGCCTGGTTGTTCTTTGTGCATAGCCAGCAGGCTTTGTTGCCTGCTGATGATCTGCTGTAAATTGCGGGTTTGCGGACTTATCTTTATCGTGTCCACCGCATCATCAAACTCGTCCCGGCTCAGCAAACGCTGGTGCTTTCCTTCAAAATCCTGCGTTAATAGCTGAAACCTGTCGTTTACGCCATAAGCGGATGCAATCTCTTTTGCCCGCCGCTTGGCCTCGTCCAGTAAAGAACCTTCGCGGTTCAGCGTTTCCATACTGTAGGAGTTATCTACAAATATGCTTACCGCCTGCTGTTTGCCGGTATTGACACTATTTTGATTAGATATGTAAGGTTTGGCAAATGCAAAAACCAAAAACATAAGCGCCAGCAACCTGGAGGCCAAAATGAGGCGTTCTTTTAAGTTTCTGCGATGCGATTGCTGCTCCTGTACCTCTTTTAAAAACTGCACATTGCTAAAATACACCTTTTGATACCTCCGAAAATTAAACAAATGGATCAATACAGGGATTGCCAGCGCAAACAATGCAAGAAGGAATAATGGATACAGAAAATGCATGTGTTGATCTACGGATGTATAACGTGCAAATGTGCGAATTAATGTGCAGATGTAAGGAAGTTGAATTTTTATAACAGCCAAATAAATGCAGTGAATCAACTCCTCGAATGAGAATCAGCTATTACCCCTCATCATCGCTTCTATGATGTTTCCTGCGTTTCTTCTTTGTTTTTTTAGGAGTTGTGGTGTGATGTTTTGACGACGTCGTAATCTTTTTTTGTTCCTTTACAACCGGGGTTGCAGATGGATGATTTTTGACTACTGCTGTACTCACCGTGGTTGAATCCTTGCTTAACAGTTTTACGGTAAAACTGTTATCCCTGATGCCATATTCCAGCTGGCGTTTTTGGCCTGTTTTTTTTGCGGCCTTGCCTGTGCCGCTGTAAATGGGAAACTCGCGGATAAACTTATCGTCCTTAATATAAAAATTGTCTTCCCCACGGTAGCCCTGTCTTTGTGATTGGTTAAGTTTCGGAAATTCCAGTTTATCGGCCCGGCTGTTTACAAATTCAAAGGCATAAATATTGGCAGTACCCAGGGAGTCCTTTCCTTTTGTCTGGATCAATATCTCCGGATTGCCATCCAGGTCAAGATCGGTATTAAAAACGTCTATAATAGTGCCGTCCAGGTCGCCCGTAGTTGTGGTGTATTTAGTACCTGCCGAATCGGAGTGCAAAATGGCAAATGCACCAACTGTTGTTGCCCCCCTGCCCCAGCTCAGTACATCAAAATCCTGCCCCGGCGAAACTTCAATCAGTTTATGGTACCTAAAGGGTTGCATTACGGCTGGCTTTTGAGGCGCGGCGGTGGTAACAACGGGCTTATCCGTATTGCCGCAACCAGCGGCCAATACACTACAGCTAATTAATAACCCGAAAAAATATAATATCTTATTCATCAATAACTCAATTGAACATCATATCCGGGGATATCTCGCCTTTAGGCTTACCGGGAATAGTCAAAAACACATTCAACCTTCCCGAGTTGCCGGTATCAAAATATTTAACCGTTATTTTATGGAACCCTTTTAACAGCGGAACTGCCCCACCCTGGTCGTAAACACTGTGCTTGCCATCGTTATCAACTACCGGTTGGTCATCAACCAACAGTTGCGACCCGTTGGCAGAAGACACCGAGAAACCATAAACGCCATCATTATCAATACGAATAAACCCATTATATATTACACCAAAACCTTTTATATTCTTTTTAAAGGCCGATGTGTTAAAGGTTAAAACAGTACCGGTATCAATAACCGGTGCATCTTTTAACTGGCCAATGCCGGTAAATTCGCCGGTAAGCAGTTGGTATTTCATCCCTTTTACGGTCCCGGTATAATTAACACCCGGAAGTGGCATTTTGTTATACATGGTTTCATGCGTGATGATGCTTCTTTTACCAGATGGCGTAATCACGATGGTTTTCAACTCTCGATACTGATCAGGCGGAACGTCATAGGTCATCGGATGCGTAAACTCATTATCTGTTTCACGGGGTTCGTAACCATCAATGGTATAATAAACCTTTGCGCCCGTTACTGATGGTTTTAAATCGACCTTTAATTGTGTGCCAAACACAATGGTGTCCTTAACGCCAATGGCGGTAGGTACGCGATAGTCAAAATTATTTTCCTCCAGCCGGGCCAGGTGCGACGGCAGGCGGGTGTCGGCAAAATCGGTGTAATTTTTATTGGCCAATGGCGACCAAGCTACCTCGGCCAAAGCAAATAGCCTTGGTAAGGTCATGTATTCTGCTTTGTTTTCTGTGGGGATATATTCCGTCCATAAATTGGCCTGTACCCCAATGATGAATTTTTGCTGATCGGCGGTTAAAACTTCAGGTGTCGGATTATAGCTATATATTTTGCTGAGCGGATCATAGCCGCCAATGCTTAAGGGTTCCAGGTTAGCCTTACTTTGCTGCTGATCAATATAAAGGCCGCCACTTCCGGGCGTCATCACCACATTATGGCTCTGTTGTGCCGCTGCAATACCACCTTCTTCGCCGCGCCAGCTCATTACGGTCGCGTTTGGCGATAGCCCGCCTTCCAATATCTCATCCCAGCCAATAATACTACGGCCTTTTGAGTTTACAAATTTTTCAATCCGCTGTATAAAATAGCTTTGCAGTTTATCTTCTTTGCTTGATTGTTTATCGTCTTTTAAACCGAGTTTAGTAATCAAATCCTGGCAAAACGCCGATTTTTTCCAAACATCTTTTGGCGCTTCATCACCGCCGATGTGGATGTATTTGCTGGGGAAAAGATCCATCACCTCGGTGAGCACATCCTGTAAAAAATCAAATGTTTTATCCGATGGGCAATAAATATCGTGAAAAACGCCCCAGGTTTCCGCCACCTTATAGTTCAGCATCGGGTCGCAGCTCAATTCGGGGTAAGCGGCAAGTGCAGCCTCGGAGTGACCGGGCATTTCAATTTCGGGAACGATGTTGATGTAGCGGTCGGATGCGTATTTAACCACGTCCCTTATCTGATCCTGGGTATAATACCCACCGTAAGGAGTGTTATCAAATTGTTGCGGGGCACGGTCGTGGTAATTACCAATAACGGTTTGTGCCCGCTGACTTGAAATCTGCGTTAACTTAGGATATTTTTTGATCTCGATACGCCAGCCCTGGTCATCGGTTAAATGCCAGTGAAAAGTATTGAGTTTGTAGGATGCCATCAGGTCGATGTATTTTTTCACCAGGTCGACCGAGAAAAAATGACGACATACGTCCAGCATCAGCCCGCGGTAGCCAAAACGCGGATAATCCTCCACCTGCATGCAGAGGACCTTAACGATTTCTGACTTATCAGCCCCAACTAACTGGATGAGGGTTTGAATACCGTAGAAAAGGCCGGCACCTTTGCCTGCAATTAATATTTGTTTTGGGGTGATGGTTAAACGGTAACCTTCGGCGGGCAGATTTTCGGTACCGGCAGAGGTAAGCACAATGCTGTTTGCCGCGCTGTGGCCATCATTAGGCTTAACAGCTATCGGCCTTGCACTTCTTTGGAAGTAGGCGGCCAAAAACAATACTGCTTTATTATTTATGCTATCAGCAAGAATAGTGGTTTGCTTATTTAGGATAAATTCACCGGCAGTTTTTTTTATGGAAACCGGTGCCGGGATGATGCCCGAATATGGATCGGTATCCTGTGCATTGGCGATACCCGAGAATAGAACAATACTGATAAAAAGCGGAAGAATTGTTTTTTGGAACATACTATTTTTAAGCCTGTTAATTATGAGGTGGTGAAGTTAACAGATTTTAAAAAAAATAAGCATTTACAGATGTAAAAAATCTGTATCCCGATAAAAAAAGCCACCCCGGCAATCGGGGTGGCTTATAATTATTTCTTTTCTTCTTTTACCGCTGCTTCGGCAGGTTTGGTCTTTTTGAAATCATGCGGCCTGGTTTTACCGTATGAGCCCATTGCTATTTTGCCTTTGCGCGTTTTTTTATCGCCTTTTCCCATGGTGTTTTAATTTGGTTATGCTGTATGCTGATCCTGAATATTCAGAATTTAACGAATTTACGTAATTAAACCGGGATTTTCAACCTAATAGCTTTAACCTTATTTACGCCGTTACAACGTGTTCTTTAGCTGCCAGGTAGCGTTCGGCATCTATAGCTGCCATACAGCCGCTGCCGGCCGCGGTTACGGCCTGCCGGTAAATATGGTCTTGGGCATCGCCGCAGCAAAATACACCTTCAATATTAGTGGTGGTTGATCCTGGCGTAGTCTTGATATACCCGGTTTCGTCCATATGGATCCATCCTTTAAATATTTCGGTATTGGGCTGGTGACCTATAGCAACGAAAAATCCTGTTACGTCCAGCGTTTTTTCTTCGTTGGTTTTATTATTCAAAACAGTAACGCCGGTTACGCTTTGCCCGTCGCCAACAATTTCTTTTGTTTCGGTATTGTACAATATTTCGATGTTTTTGGTATTTAACACGCGGTGAACCATCGCTTTCGAAGCCCGGAATTCATCGCGGCGTACCAGCATATACACCTTGCGGCATAGTTTTGCCAGGTAAGTAGCCTCTTCGGCAGCGGTATCGCCCGCGCCTACAATGGCCACGTCCTGTCCCTTAAAGAAAAAGCCATCGCACACAGCACAAGCCGAAACACCAAAGCCACTGTATTTTTGTTCGGAATCCAAACCCAGCCATTTAGCAGAGGCACCGGTAGAGATGATAACCGTATCAGCCAGGATGGTTTTGATATCGTCCACAACCACCTTATGTGGCAGGCTCGAAAAATCAACCGAGCTGACGTAGCCAAAACGGATATCGGTGCCCAGGCGCTCGGCCTGCTTACGGAAATCTTCCATCATTTCGGGCCCCATAATACCATTGGGGTAGCCGGGATAGTTCTCTACATCTGTTGTTTGGGTAAGTTGCCCCCCGGCAAGTAAACCGGTGTACATTACCGGGTGCAAATCAGCGCGTGAGGCATATATAGCGGCGGTATATCCCGCAGGTCCCGATCCGATGATCAGGCATTTAACGTGTTCTAATTCTTGAGACATTGAGCGTTATAAATAAAAATCAAAGGTACAAAAAGTGAGGAGTTATAGCGTCAAAACATCGTAATGATTATCGGTATTCACCAGTTAGCAAATTATAACTTTTATGCAGCGAATATCCATTGTTAAATTGAACAGTGGAATTTACAATATTTATGGTTTCATATTGTGTCTGGTTTACAGGCTTTCCATTTTTCAGCGCTGGTTTCCATCTTGAATTCGAGAAGGCTTCCACCAAAAGCTCGTCCAAATTAGGTTCAAAGGGCTTTGTTACTTTTGCATTAATAACCTTGCCTTCGGATGTAACTACAAACGATACAATACATTGGCCGTGTGTTATTGAACCACGGTAGTTCGCTAATTTTCTTGCTATAAATACGCTGTAGTCAAAATTTGGTATTGCGCTCCTGTTATTTTTTGCGTATTCCGCGTCAACCAGCGGGTTGGTGTAAGATATAGTTTTAACCAATTTATCATGCTTAAATATGTTGGTATAAATAGCGGTGCTGTCGGATCCTAAAAAACACCAATCCCCTTCTTTTTTATTTTTTTTATAATATCCTTCAACCTTAACTTTGCCGTTAAATTCATCATATTTTTGAAACAGACCTTCCAAAACACCATCAGCGTAGGTATTAAGGGTGGACTTGGTGCCATTTGTATAAAAATCAAACCATTCCCCACTTTTTACCCCATTTATATAATAACCTACTGAAGCAATACGGTTTACAGAATCAGCAATCATTTTTCCGAATAAAGCCACACGATTTCCTAATCCCACTTTATGATAATAAACAAATTTACCGTGCGGGATAGATAATTGCTCATCCTTGTAATATCCCGAACTCATAATGGTATCCTTCATATCAAATTGTTTAACGTACCATGCTGAGTCATCAGGTATTTGTTTAACAAGTACGTATGACGAGGCCAGTTGAATATTATTTGTTTTCTCGCCCGTACTGGTTAATAAAACGCGGAAAACCTGCTGCCCGCGAGCGGTAAAAGCAGTGATAAGAAAGAGAAAAAAGAAAGCATTTTTAGTCATCACTAGTTAATTTTTTTATTCTGTAATTTCATTTCCCGGTATTGGCCTTTAAAACCCTTAAAAAATTACCCCCCAATATTTTGTCGATATCTGCCGCCGTGTAACCAATTTTTAGCAGTTCGGCTGTTACTTTTGGATAATCGCGCACATCGTCCATCCCCATGGGGTACGACTCGGCGCCGTCGAAATCTGAACCGATGCCGACATGGTCGACGCCGATCAGCTTGGCGATATAATCAATTTGTTTGATCAGCAGGCTCAGCGGCGGGCGTATTTTGTCCGATTCAGCCCGGTAAATGGCGTTTAACCTGATGTTGGCCAGGTCGCCATCATGATAAATTGCGGTAAGCGAATCCAGTTCCCGTTTATGTTTCTTTAAAAAAACGGCTACCTTTTTAGCATAAGCGCTGTCAACAAAACCACTGTAAAAGTTAACAAACACTACTCCCCCGTTTTTTGCCAGCGCTTTAAGCTGATCATCCTTTAGGTTACGAAAAACCGGGTTTAAAGTATATGCGCAACTATGCGAAGCGATGACCGGTTTGTTGGTTGTGGCTAAAACGTCGTAAAAAGTTTGCTCGCCGGGGTGAGAAAGGTCAATCATCACGCCCAGGTCATTTAAATGGTGTACTATCTGCTTGCCAAGATCGGTCAGTCCCACGTGGGCCAGCGAACTGCGACGATTGGTCTCGTCCCTTGCCGAAGATGCCCAGGAGGTACTATTGTTCCAGGTGAGCGTTAAGTAACGCATGCCGCGTTTTGCCAGGCTATCTATATAATCCAGCCGGTCTTCAATCATATGGCCGCCCTCTACACCTATCAAGGCAGCAAGTTTTTGATCCTGGACAGCTTGCTGCAATTCCTGTGAATTTCTGACTAAAGTGATCTTATCCGGGTACCGGGCAATTACTGCATACAGCGAATCTATTTCGCGGTTGGCAAAAGCGAATGCCTTTCCTTTGCCGTAATCTTCGCCGCACCAGATAGAGAATACCTGGGCATCAAGGCCGCCCTGTTTGGCGCGCACAAGGTCAAAGTTACCGGTGCTTTGCAGCTGGCCCATATCCAGGTGTGTTATCAGTTCGTTCGATAGAATATCGTTATGAGTGTCAACCAAAATAGCCCGCTGGTGGATTTCATCAGGGGTTTGGGCGTTGGCTCTCAGTAACAGCAGCAGTGGCAGAAGCAGTAACAGTTTCTTCATAGGTTAGAGTTAAATGGATGAAAAAAATATTGCAACGAAGAAAATAATATAATGACTCCCCCAATCGCAATTATTACCGGGCCTAATAATTTAGTAAGCTTATTGTCAATTATAAACTCATTGTTATTTTTAGTATCATAAATTATGTCAATGCTGTCCCCCGGTTTATAGGCTTTGTTACTAAGCCCTATGCTATACTTTCGGGTTACAGTTTCATTTTGCAACGTTGTATAGCTAACAATAGGGGCATAAGTGGCTGTCTGACCGTCATAAGACTCTTCCAAACTTAAGATAGTACCTTCAGTCCTTATTCCTGAAGCAATAAGCCGGTTGCGTTGGATACGTTTATAATTACCGAGTAAAATTAATGCTACCCCTATTAAAACAGTTACTAATAAAATCAAAATTTCATTTGACATCGTGATAAATTTAGATAAAAATAATATAAATCTTCCTAACTACGTCTGTATAATCCCAACATTAAACGCCTTTTCAATAGGCGCGTGATTTGCCGCCTCAATCCCCATCGAAATTACCTTTCGCGTATCCAGCGGGTCAATAATGCCATCAACCCAAAGTCGCGCAGCAGCATAGTAAGGCGTTGTTTGGGCATTATATCTATCGGTGGTTTGTTTCAGTAATTCGTCTTCTTTTTGCTGATTTATTTCCTCCCCACGCGCCTTTAAGCCAGCCGCCTGCATTTGTACCAGTGTTTTGGCTGCCGACGAAGCGCCCATTACGGCTATTTTGGCACTGGGCCAGGCGTAAATTAATCTTGGGTCGTACGCTTTGCCACACATGGCGTAGTTGCCCGCGCCGTAGGAATTGCCTATCACTATAGTAAACTTGGGCACAACGGAATTGGCCACGGCATTTACCATTTTGGCGCCGTCCTTTATAATACCGCCATGCTCGGCGCGACTGCCTACCATAAAGCCTGTTACATCCTGCAAAAACACCAGCGGGATCTTCTTTTGGTTGCAGTTCATGATAAAACGGGTGGCTTTATCGGCGGAATCAGAATAAATGACGCCGCCAAACTGCATTTCGCCTTTTTTCGATTTGATCACCTTGCGCTGGTTGGCCACAATGCCAACGGCCCAGCCATCAATACGACCTAATCCACAAATAATGGATTGCCCAAATCCCGCCTTATATTCTTCAAATTCCGAATCATCAAGCAGGCGCTGCAATATTTCCATCATATCGTAGGCGCACTCCCGGCTTTCAGGCAAAATACCGTAAATATCTTTTTCGTCCTTTTTTGGCGGGGCAGCTTTTATCCTGTCGAAACCGGCTTTGGCATAATCGCCAACCTTATTCATAATGTTGCGGATGGAATCAAGGCAGGCCCTGTCATTCGGATGTTTATAATCCGTAACGCCGGATATTTCGCATTGCGTAGTGGCGCCGCCCAATGTTTCGTTATCCACATCTTCGCCAATGGCTGATCTGACAAGATACGATCCCGCCAGGAAAACCGATCCGGTGCCTTCCACTATCATCGCTTCGTCGCTCATGATAGGCAAATATGCGCCACCGGCAACGCAGGGGCCCATTATGGCCGCAATCTGTATGATGCCCATACTGCTCATCAATGCGTTATTGCGGAATATGCGGCCAAAATGCTCTTTATCTGGGAATATCTCGTCCTGTAAAGGTAAAAACACCCCTGCGGAATCAACCAGGTAAATAATAGGCAGGCGGTTTTCCATCGCTATTTCCTGGGCGCGCAGATTTTTCTTTGCCGTGATAGGAAACCAGGCCCCTGCCTTTACAGTAGCATCGTTGGCAACAATTACACATTGCCTGCCCGATACATAGCCAATACCACAAACAACGCCGCCCGATGGGCACCCGCCATGTTCGGCATACATCCCTTCGGCGGCAAAAGCGCCAATTTCAAGCCAGGGTTTGTTATCATCAATTAAATAGCTTATCCGTTCGCGGGCAAGCATTTTACCTTTTTCCTTATGCTTTGCTGCAGCTTTTTCGCCGCCGCCCAGGTACACCTTCTTAAGTTGCGTGGTTAGCCCGTACACGAGCTGTTTGTTAACATCTTCGTTTTTATTGAATTCGATATCCATAGGATAGGAAGAGATTAGTTAATTAGAGATTAGCGGTTAGTTAATTAGCGGTGGCCGCAAGTTAACAATTCGAGATTATTTAATTAGAATTTTAACATATGCTTTCCAGGACAGACGCGTTCCAGCGTTCCATTTTTTTACGCGGAACACCATGGAACACTATGAAACACGCTCATTATCAAGCGTTTCACGTTTTTAAAAATAACGGCATTTACATAAGTAACTGATAATCAACACATCCAAAATTAGTGCTTTTTGGCACCCCTATACAATAAGCTGACAATCAGCCGTTTCGCATTTCCGAACGGAGCAAATGTGTGTCACGTCCTTAAATAGGTTACACTTTTTACTGATTAATCCCGTATTGAGTTTACACTTTGATATGCTTTCAGGTCGCTGCCTAATCTCTAATCAACTAACCTCTAATCTCTAAACCGGCCTCCGTTTCTTCGGCGAAACGGATTTCACGATGGTTTGGCCCTTCATAATTTTTTTATTGGGCTTCAAGCGCGACATGGAATTTTCGTAAGCCATTTCAAGCAGCTTTTTTATCTCTTCTTCGGGGAAATCGTCTTTGTCCTTTACCGTTACATAACGGTATAAACTGCCATTGCCAATTAAAATTTTTTGCCTGTCGGGTATTTCGGAACCGCGGTTAAAACCGAAATTAACGTGGCCGCTAAAAACGGCTATGCTGCAAAAGGCATCACCCGCGCTGTCGGTCGGCGACCAGCCAAAAGCCAGGGCGTTATAGTTGTCATAAATCAGCTCATTGGTATCGGGATAAAGGTCCCAAACAAAGTCCCTCAAGCCCAGCGCAGCAGCTTTTACGCTATCGGGAAAAGGCAGCAAAAACTTAACCAGATCATCGACATTTTCTTTGCTCATTATAACAGGATTAGAAAATCAATTAGCGGCTGTTTTATGTATCTTATTTTTAAAGTTAACGTATAAATCGGTAAAGTTTATAAATTATTATGTGCTGATTGCGCATTCTAAACATTAAACGCCCCTAATTAATTTTAGAAAAGCAATAGAATAATATGAAGATCAGAACCCCTAAAACTCTGGATGACCTCCTTATCAAAAGAAAGTACAATATTTTAGAAGTAGGCGGCGGAAACCATCCTGATAAGCGGGCGCATGTAGTTGTAGACAAGTATGTAGAGGATAACACACACCGTTCAGGCGATTTGGTAACCTATAAAAATCAAAAGTTTATACAGGCCGATGGTGAGCACCTGCCCTTTAAAGACCACGAGTTTGACTATGTTATTTGCCGGCATGTTTTGGAACATGTTGACGACCCCATTCAGTTTGTAAAAGAACAGGCGCGGGTGGCAAAAATGGGCTATATGGAAACGCCATCGCTTCTGGGCGAATATATTGCGCCTAAAGCATCGCACAAATGGATTATACAGGACATTGACAATAAACTGGTTTTATACGATAAGGAAGTACTCAAATTTAACCCCTGGATGGATTTCGGTGAAGTTTTCCTGTATTATTTGCCAAAAACATCAATTGGTTATAAAATTTTAGAACGGACCCATGCAGGCATCCTGACAGTAAATTACGAGTGGACTGATGAAATAGACATTTTGGTAAACCCGCAAGATGAGTATTACCTCAACCATTTTATTAAGCCCTGGGACGAAAGCATTTGCGATAAGTTGCTTGCAAAACGCAATTTGGGCAAGGAAATAGTGGCGACTATGGGCGCCATGTTTGATATTATACGTTCGGTAACAAAAAACAAATTAGTTAAAAGCCATTAAAAGTTTCTTACCCCTATTTATACAGTGCCAGTTAACATATTTTAAATAAATAAAATTAAGACTATGCTTTTTTTATTAATGGCCTATTTGTATAAATTTCATTTTAAAGCGAGGGTAAACAAATTTATCTCCCTTTTTAAGCGCCCGCATGTAACCATGACACTGCAGCCTGTTAAGGTAAACCGGTAGTCGCAGGTACAGAAAATTATCTTCGGCGGTGTTATGCCGCTTACGTTGCATTATTTACTTTTGGTACATGAGATCAACAGTAAATGATGCATTGCAAAATCTTGCCGCCAATCCCGGCATTTTATTCAGTAAGGTGATGGAACACGGCAGCATGTCTGTCGAGATTTACCGACCTGTCGGCACCGATAAACAAACTCCCCATTTACAGGACGAATTATATATCATCATAACCGGAACCGGCGATTTTGTTAATAATGGTGAGCGCATGCCATTTGGTCCGGGCGATGTACTGTTTGTTGCAGCGGGAATCGACCATCGGTTCGAGAATTTTACTGCCGACTTTGCCACCTGGGTAATATTTTACGGTCCGGTGTTTGAGTCCTAAGTCTGGAGTCCTAAGTCCTGAGTCAATAATTGATAAATGATTTTAGACTAACGACTCTGGACTCAGAACTATCGACTCCATTTACTACCTTTAAAAAATGAAACGCGCCTTAATATTAGATCTTGATAATACCATATACCCCGTAAGCTCCATTTCGGAAAACCTGTTTGCCGGCATATTAAAAGTAATTGACGAAAATTCGGCCCATATGCCGCCGCAGGATCTTATTGATGCCAAGGACGACATGACCCGCCGCAATTTCCACCTGGTGGCCGATACCTATAATTTTGGCCCGGAGTTAAAACAGAAGGGCATCGACTTGTTAAAGGAAATGACCTATACCCTGCCAATGCAGCCTTTCGAAGAGTATGAACATGTACGGGCAATTAACTTACCAAAGTTTTTGGTTACCCTGGGTTTTACTAAATTACAGTGGAGCAAAGTTAAAATGCTGGGCATCGAGGGTGATTTTGACGAGATCCATATTGTTGACCCGGAAACATCGAACCAAACAAAAAAAGACATTTTTGCAGATATACTGGCGCGCCATGGATATGCCGCCGATGAGGTATTGGTTATTGGCGATGATCCGGAATCAGAAATCAGGGCAGCCACGCTGCTGGGGATCGATACATTTTTATTTGATCCCGAAAACAAGCACCCTGCTGCCGATGTAACACACCGGGCACAAGCTTTGAGAGCAGTTGAGCAGCTACTCTCCTGAATTTATTTATTTGTCAGCACTTTTACGGTAACCAGTAACTGCCCCAAATGCCGCATGGTGTGTTCTGCCGCGTGTACATATAAGCCTATTACGGTTGAAGGCAGTTGTGCACGCCCCACCCCTCTTGCATCTGTCAACACGGCCTCATTGGTTTTGCTTAACTGGCGTATGGCGTCATCAACCTGTTGACTAAATAAATCCACCAGGGACGTCACTGTGTAATCGCCCGGTTTTCCTTCCGCTGCCAGGTATCTCAATTGCTTTTCGCTGAGTTGATGACCTTTTGCATAGGCAAAAAGCCGGTTTATAACACCGGATAGATGCTGTAAATGAAATCCGGGGGATGCAAGTCCCGCCGGGCGTTCCCATAATAATTGTTCAGGGAACCCGCGCATTAATACCACGATTTCTTCGCGGGCCTGCAATAAAGCATGGGCAACAGGCTGCAATAATGCAGGAATACCAGTTAATGGCCCTCGAAGCCATACTTCGGGTAATTTACTCATTTGTTAATCCCCAAAGCATCAAGTTTGGCCTTAACCTCATCATGGCTGAGCGTTTGCGGCAGGTTATAAATTTGCCGTACCCTATCATGCGTATTGTCGGTCCAAAGCCAGCTTGTCCAAACCATAAACCAGGCCCATTGCGGTTGCACCTTCAATATTTCGGGTTTTGGCAATTCACCTGTTTCTGTGAGCGCAATGGGTTTGCCGTTGGCTACTTTAAGCAAATCGGTATAATCCTTTTGTTCATAATCAAAATGATAAACATCAGCGCCCAAAACGTCAACATATTGCGGACCGGGGTAATAATCTTTATAATCATAAGCTTCATCAAAAGGAATATCGCGCAGCCCGTTTGCGCCCCATACCCATATTAAGTTATTTAAATGATGATAATTGGTGTAACGATCATACATCATTTTCCACAGCTTAATAATGCCATTATCACCCTTTCGATTTCCCCACCAAAACCAAACACCGTTCATTTCATGGTATGGCCGCCATAAAACCGTCACGCCGGCATCCTGCAATTGTTTTAAATAACCTGCAACCGCATCTATTTGTCCCATCCATTTTTTATTAAGCGCCGTTCCCGGCGTTATCAGCTGGTTCCAGGCCGAATCCGTTATCCTTCCTTTCACGTTCTTCTCAAAGTCGTAGGGCGGATCGTCGGTTGGTCTGCCTTCGTGCCACATCATTGTAATCAGGTATCCCTCATGCGATTTATGGATGGCCTCCTCCACAATTTGAGGCCCCAGGTCCTTATCGCCCCAGTTCATAAAATCGCAGCCCCATATGGCCGGGTATTTCCCGGTGATAGCTTTGGCACTATCAGAAAATGTATTGCGATCGCTGTTATAATTTTGTTGTCCCGAAAGGATATATTTGCCCTTAATATCGTACAGAAAATTAAGCGTTCTTTTTACCCCATCCGAAGCAGCCGGATTTACCGGGCTATATCTTTGGGCAATAGTTTTAAAACTTACAAACAATACGAGACCAAACAAGAAATATTTTTTTAATGGCATGTTTTTAGCTTTTAATTAATTGACAGTCACATCAACGAACTGTAATTTTTCAAAATTAACAAAATCTATATCATGTTATAACACGGGGATTCGCAATAATCTCTTATCTTTAATGCAATTATTTGCTATGATTGAACTTACTACGGTAAAAAAAATTACCGGTTTTTCTTTAATATTATTCTTCGCAGCCTTCGTCCTTACCATTCAAAGTTGTATCAAAAAGCGTTCGGAAATGGCAACCGCCATGTTTAAACAAACGCATAACCCGTTATTTAAAGATATTACACCCGAAGGTTTCCAGGAGGTTTTTAAAAAAGTGCTTACCCAACAAAAGCACCAGTTAAGCCACGCGGACTTTATTGCCGACTATTACCGGCGAAACAATTACCAGCCGGTGTTTGTGCTGAACCATTTATTTAACGGCGACCTGGACAAGGTTACCGACTATCTGAACCGCGCGAACGAACATGGCCTGAAGGCCGAAATATTCGGGGCCCGGGAACTGAGCGATGCTGTTAACAAACTCCGCAATAAAAAAAATATAAAAACCCTTGATGAGGCCTACCATGACATGGCCGAAGTGGAATTAAACGCCTCCAGTTCGCTGATCAGTTATTCGAATGCGTTGCAGTACGGCGTCATCAATCCTAAAAATATTTATGAGCGGTATTTTATGACCGTTAAGCGCCCGGATACAACCTCGATGCTGCGTGTTTTCAGGATAGGTAATATGCAAAACTACCTGGACAGCATACAACCCAAAGACCCGCAATATATTGCGCTGCAAAATTATTTGAAAAATGGCTTGCAGCCTCCGGGCATGTCGGCCGAAGAAACAAAACGCATTATACTGGTTAACCTGGAACGGCTACGCTGGCGGGATAAACCAGTGGGAGACCGGTACGTGATTGTAAATATTCCGGACTATATGCTCAACGTTGTTGACAGCGGACGGTCTGTTTTAACCATGAAAGTTTGTGTGGGCCAGGGGCGAAATGTGGCAAACGCCAACACTTTGGAATCCTATGATGATACCTGTAAAATTGATAAGCCGGCGGATCATGAAACTCCCCTATTAAACAGCCTTATTTATGGCGTTGAAGTAAACCCGATATGGAATATCCCAAAGAGCATTGCCAATAAGGAAATAATTGTTGCGGCCGCCAAAGATAAATTTTACCTGAGTAACAGCAATATCGATGTTTATGAGGACGGAAAATTGGTGGATAACCCCGAAGACATTGACTGGACTAAAATCACAAAAGAAAACCTGCCCTACGATTTTAAACAAAAACCAGGAACCGACAATTCTTTAGGGGTGATTAAATTTATGTTTAACAATAAAAGCAATGTTTACCTGCACGATACACCGGTAAAATCAGCTTTTTTCAGGAAGATGCGGGCAATAAGCCATGGCTGTGTGCGCCTGGGTGATCCGAAGGGTCTGGCTTTATCATTGTTTGGACAAGGGAATAAATTTAAAATGATATCGGACGATATGGGCAAGGACAACCCCGACCCTACCGAAATATATTTGCCAAGAAAAGTTCCGGTTTATATAACCTATGTTACGTGCTGGGCCGATGAAAAAAACATCCTCCAGTTTAGGGACGATGTTTATGGTTTGGACATTGTTTTGTACGACCACCTAAAGGGTATGCTGCAATAGTATTGGATATGGACTTGCGATAGATTACCCGTTTTAAATTAATCAATCCCTCGGGGGTTGCCTGCGGCCGGGCTTTGCGCTCATACGGCTTCAGGCGTTACGCGCTGGGCCGGTATCCGCTCCAATCCCTAACCCGGCATCCGTGTAATAAATCACTCATTCACCTATTCATTACTCACAAACTGGCTGTAATATTCCCGCTTACTTCGGTAGCTAAATAGGTACCGGCAAGTTCCTCATCCAGGTAACGGGAGCTGTAGTTTTTATTTTGCCCATGAATGAATAAAACCGACCTGTCCTTAATAGCATCCAGCACCTGGTCTATAACCTCGGGTGAAACAGCCGGGCAGCCAAAGCTGCGGCCCAGGCGGCCTTTTCGCTCAATTACATTTTCGCACACATATTCAGCGGCGTGAAGCACAATTGCTCTTTTACGGGCATTGGCGTTAAAGCCGGGGTCCAAGCCATCCAATCTTAAAGAGCGGCCGTGTTCGCCAAAGTAAATATCATCTGTTAAATAAAAGCCGAGGCTGCTTTTCTTGGAGTCTATTCTGTCCGAAAAACGTTCGGGGATATCATCGCCGCTTTTCTCACCGTGTGCCACCCAGGTATTTAAAACCAACGCTTTGTTCACCATATCGACGATCCACATCCTTTTTTCGCGGCTCGATTTAGTAAAATCAACAACGGTAAGTATCGAACTTGATTGCGGGATTTTTTCGGAACCTTTTAAATTGAGAAAACCGGTGACTCCCTTTTTAAACACGTTAAATGCCAGACCCGATTCCTGAAGATGTGCGGCCTCATAAAGGTTGTCTACGTACCTGTCCAGCAGTTCTTTGGCATTTGTATTATTTTTGGAATAATGTTTTATTTTGTTTGCATCTGCCGGCTTCCAGCTGACGATAGTTAGGGAAAAGAGAATTAAAATACAGCACAAGCCACCAAGATGTCTCTTCATTTTTTAAGCGGGTTAAATCAATAGTTTAAATAGTACCTTTTGTACGTTGAAAACCAAATTAGGGTTCGGCTTCGGAGTCACAAAAATTAAATTTCTTATATCTTAAAAATTTCGTTTATGATAAATCATTAACTCAAAACAAAACATATTCTTTTTCAACGATCTTGAAATAGCACATATACAATAAGATACTTAGTTAACTCATAAAAAGATTAATTATTATTTAACCCAGCGAATTTTTTGCTCAATCGGTACCGACCGTGTGCCTTCTGAAAACTTATCTGAATAGCCCAGGTAGAGGGCTCCCATCACCAGGTCATCTTCACCAAACCCCAGCCAATCGCGGAATTGTGTTTTCAGGGCCATTCCGCCGGTGCTCCACAACGCGGCTATGTTAAGCGCAGTCGCGCCCAGTAAAAGGTTTTGGATGGCACATGATGTAGCGGCAATTTCTTCCAGCATCGGTATTTTCGGCAGATTACCTCGTTTCATTACTGCGATTATAACGTGCGACACCTTGTCGCCCTGGTGCAGCAGTTTCTCAAATTTGGCCTGTTCAAATTTATCAGTCGGCGTAAATTGTTTGTACAAACCGGCGTGCTGTTCGCAAAACACCTGCGGGTTTTCGTGGACTACGAAACGCCATGGCTCTGTGTAGCCATGTGTGGGCGCCCAGTCGGCAAGTTCCAGCAATGCCATTACCTGTTCGTTCGGTATCTTTTGGCCGTTCATGTCGAACGGTTTGGTTGACCGGCGATTTTTTATAATACCTGATATAATTGAGAAAGGTGTATCCATTTGATCATAAAAAAAGCGTTCCGGTAAGAAACCGGAACGCAAAATAGATTAATAAAATAAGTTTAAAGCCTCTTGGTTAACAACCCGAAGATCAACCGCCCCTAATAAATTGCAGGGTACCTGCCCGGGTCCGATTCATTCATGATGCTGTAGGCCGCTTCAATAATATCATCAAGCGATGGCTTTGTAAAATAATCACCATCCGATCCATAAGGCGGGCGATGTTCTTTTGCCGTTAACGTACGTGGCTGCGCATCAAGCGAATAATAGCCTTTTTGAGCCTCAAGCACCCTTTGTAAAATATAGGCAGAAGCAGCACCGGGCAAATCCTCGTCTACTATCAGCAGTTTGCTTGTTTTCTTTAACGAATTGCCACACACGTTATCCGTATCAAAAGGATGCAGGGTTTGCGGGTCTACCACTTCAACGCTTACGCCTAGTTTCTCCAGCTCTTTGGCGGCTTCCATTACAATACGTAAGGTAGAACCATAGGAAATAATGGTGATATCAGTCCCCTGGTTTAACACCTCGGCTTTGCCAAGTGGCACGGTGAATTCCCCAACATTTGCCGGAAGCCTTTCTTTTAACCTGTAACCATTTAAGCACTCGATCATTAAAGCAGGTTCATCGCCCCGTAGCAATACGTTGTACATACCGGCAGCTTGTGTCATATCGCGCGGAACGCAAATATGGAGGCCGCGCATCGAGTTCAGGATCAACCCAAGCGGCGAACCGGAGTGCCAGATGCCCTCCAAACGGTGACCACGGGTACGCACAATTAAAGGCGCTTTTTGGCCGCCGTGCGTGCGGTAGCTTAGGCTAGCCAAATCGTCGCTTAAAACATTTATGGAATATAATAAATAATCTAAATATTGTATTTCGGCTATCGGTTTCAGACCGCGCATGGCCAGGCCTATGCCCTGCCCTATAATGGTTGCTTCACGGATACCTGTATCGGTAACACGCAAATCGCCGAATTTACCCTGCAAACCGGCAAAACCCTGGTTAACATCGCCAATAGCGCCAACGTCCTCGCCAAAAGCAACGAGCGTTTTATCGCGCGCAAAATTGGCTTCGAAACATGCGTTTAATACCTCGCGGCCATCAATAAACTTGGAATCCTCGAAATACCTCACCGATACCGGCGAAACGTTTAACGGAGAATTTGGCGATCCCGAAAATAGCTTTGAATTGAACCTGGCTTTATTTTTAACATTCTCATCGCCGAGCCAGTTAATCAATTGCTGTTTTTGCAGGCTATTTTCTTTTATAGTGAGGCGCAGTACATTGCGGATAGCCGCAAATGCGTCCTTCCGGCCGGGATCCACGCAATCGCGCAGTTCGGTTACTATTTTTATGATTTCCTGCTGCGCCGGAGAATGTTCCGCAAGTTTATCCATCAGGCGGGCCGCTTCATTCAAGTCCAGGCGGATATCCTCGCTTAATTCATTCCAAACCTGCCGCTGGCAATCACGAACAAACTTTTTTGCAACGGCTTCAAGTTCGTCCATCTCACCCTCGGTTGCAATTGCCGAGGCAATCATCCATTTACGCATCTGCAGCAGGCAGTCGTGTTCGTCTTCCCACGTTAATCGTTCGCGCGATTTATAACGTTCATGAGAACCCGATGTAGAATGTCCCTGCGGCTGCGTCATTTCGATAACGTGGATCAAAACGGGCACGTGTTCTTTGCGGCATAGCGCTATGGCGCGTTCATAAGTTTCGCAGAGCGCCACATAGTCCCAGCCCCGCACTTTAAATATCTCGTAGCCATTGGTACCAGGCTCACGTTGAAAGCCTTTTAAAATTTCGGATATATCTTCTTTGGTAGTCTGCAATTTTGCCGGCACCGAGATTGCATATTCATCGTCCCATACTGAAATTGCCATAGGCACCTGCAATACGCCTGCGGCATTTAAAGCTTCAAAAAATAAGCCTTCGGATGTAGATCCATTCCCGATGGTGCCGAAAGCAACTTCGTTACCGTTTACCGAAAAATTCTTTAAATCTTCCAGCTCCGGATTTTGACGATAGAGTTTTGAGGCGTAAGCCAGGCCCAGCAACCGGGGCATGTGACCGCCGGTGGTGGATATATCTGCCGAGCAGTTCATAGTTTCGGCCTGGTTCACCCAACTGCCGTCTTCGTTTACAAAACGGGTAGCATAGTGGCAATTCATTTGCCGTCCGCCCGATGCAGGGTCTTTTTCGATATCCGGGTATGCGTACAGCTGAGCAAAAAACTCGTGCAGGTTGCTCATGCCGGTGGCAAACATAAACGTTTGATCGCGGTAGTAACCGGCGCGCCAGTCGCCTTTTTTAAAGGCCTTTGCCATAGCCAGTTGCGCAACTTCCTTACCATCGCCAAATATCCCGAACTTCGCTTTACCCGTTAATACTTCCCTTCGGCCTATTAAACTTGCCTGCCGGCTTTCGTAACCAATCCGGTAATCGTTAATTACTATTTTTTTAAAATCATCAAAACTGAGCTCGGTACCATTAAAGGCGCCATTTGCGTGTAATGCAGTTTCGGGCATATATTATTTTGTTAAGGGGGTAAAATTAGAAAATTCTATTTTGTAATTGGCAATTTTACTTATAAAACATTGATATTAAGGAATAGTTTTTTTTTTGCGTTAAACCATATATATTTGTAATAATCAAATAAACACCATGAAGAAATTATTAATGATTTGCGCAGTAGTTTTAGGCTTCGCCTTTACTGCATCGGCACAAGATAACGAAAAAGCTGAATTTAAATTCAATGAGGAAAAACACGATTTTGGTAAAATTCCGCAGGGAACTCCTGTTACCACCGTATTCACCTTTACCAATATCGGCAAAGAGCCGCTTATTTTAACCAACGTACAGCCTACTTGTGGCTGCACGATAGCCGATTTTACCAAAACACCGGTAAAATACAATGAAACCGGCTCCATCAAAATAACTTATAATGCAGCTTTTGCAGCGCCATTTACCAAAACCATTGTGGTTACCTCAAACGCAACCACCCCCACAAAAAATTTAATTATAGTGGGTGAGGTTGTTGCGAAGACGACGAGCAGCAGTAAGTAGTCCGGGAGTCGGAAAGACCGAAAGTCCGAAAGTCCGAAAGATTGACTTCGGATCTGAATATCAAGATGTTTAAAAAGCACGATTACTCGTGCTTTTTTATTTTAAGGCAGACCCATACGCCATTACCGCTTTCTGTCTTTCTGTCTTTCTGTCTTTCTGTCTTTCTGTCTTTCTGTCTTTCGGACTTTCCGACTTTCGGACTTTCCGACTTTCCGACTTTCACACAAAAAACTCTACCTTTGCATTATGCCAAAAATTTCGCACAAGGGGCAGCAAATGCCAGCCTCGCCAATCCGAAAACTAACGCCTTTTGCCGATAAAGCCAAGCTGGAAGGAAAAAAGGTTTACCATTTAAATATCGGTCAACCCGATATTGAAACGCCGGAAGGTATGCTGAACGCGATAAAGCATATCGACTTTAAAGTGTGGGCCTATACCCCATCTGAGGGCACATTATCCTACCGGAAAAAGCTGGTTGAGTATTATAACAAGCTAGGTTACAACATAGCTCCTGAAAATATAATTGTAACTACCGGCGGTTCCGAAGCTATTACTATAGCCATGATGGCCTGCCTTGATCCGGGTGATGAGGTAATTATCCCCGAACCTTTTTATGCCAATTACAATGGCTTTGCCTGCCAGAGCGATATTGTTGTTAAACCGATATTATCATACATCGAAAACGGCTTTGCCCTGCCCCCTATTGCCGAATTTGAAAAGCTGATAACAACCAAAACAAAGGCCATCATTATTTGCAGCCCCAATAACCCAACCGGTTACCTGTACTCGCCTGATGAACTGGAAGCCTTAAAAACGCTGGCCTTAAAACACGATCTGTACCTATTTTCCGATGAAGCCTACCGGGAATTTTGCTATGACGGTGAAAGCTTTAAATCGCTGATGCACCTGGATGGTCTGGACGAGAACGTAATAGTGATGGATACGGTAAGCAAGCGCTACAGCGCCTGCGGTGCCCGCTTAGGCTGCCTGATCACCAAAAACAAAAATGTGCTGGCGGCAGGTTTAAAATTTGCACAGGCAAGGCTTAGCCCCGGCATGGTGGAACAAATTGCCGGCGAAGCAGCTGTTGACACTCCCGACGAATACTTTGAAGCCGTTAACAAAGAATATACCGCACGCCGCAACACCATTGTAAATGCACTCAACAAAATGGATGGCGTATACTGCCCTAACCCTGGCGGTGCATTTTACGTGGTTGCCAAGCTTCCAATTGATAATGCCGACAAATTTTGCCAGTGGATGCTCGAAAAATTCAGCCATGATAACCAAACGGTTATGATGGCGCCGGCGACAGGCTTTTACAGCACCCCGGGCGCAGGTACCAACGAGGTTCGCCTGGCTTATGTGCTGAACATTGAGGACATTAAAAAGGCCATGATATGTCTTGATGAAGCGCTCAAGGTTTATCCGGGGAGGGTTCTGAGTCTTGAGTCCAAAGTTGGTAGTCCTGAGTCGGTATAATATTTGTATATTTGCAGCTGACTTAAGACTCTTGACTCAAGACTTAGGACTTCAACAAAAATGGGGTCGACCGGAATTGACAGGATGGAGATAAGTAGGTAAGCATGCAGCGCGTTGGGTGAATTAGCGCTATAATCTGAACACTCAAAACCACAAATGGCGAAAATAACTACGCCTTAGCTGCTTAATTTAGAATTACTCAGCTTTTGTCCCGCCGGTTTTCTGTTTTGTTGGATCGGCAACAGGGGCATCGAAAAACGAAACTGGCCTGCTTAAGGTGTGCATAGCAGGTAAGATAAAGCACCTAAGGAAGACGGTACAGGTGTGCAACTGACCTTCCGCTTCCCTACAATAAAACAGCGCTAAGCATGTAGAAAGCTTACCTTATACCATGTTTGGACGAGGGTTCGAATCCCTCCGGCTCCACCAGGGGAGATACTAAACTATTGGTATCTCCCTTTCTTATTTAATTAAACATCTGTTTAATAGTCCATTATGCGACTTAGCAAGTCATAAAATTAGGTGTTCGATAATTTCTTCCAAAATACTTCGTATTTGCCAAATCTGTATTTTAATCGATTAAACAGTGATTTCGGTGTTCGAATGGATATTACGGCAGGTGTGACCAGACTATTCCGTGTGCTTTGGAGCACCGAGTTGTGTTGACAGGAAGAAAAATCGCAATTAACAATCAGGAAGTTGAGATGGTCAAAGTGTTCCGGAAAAACCTGTTTGTAGTTTTCAGAATAAGCTGGTCAACGGTATCAGAATGTCCAAAGTATAGAGAAAAACCTTGCGAACGATCAGTTAAGTGTTGATGACATTAGCAAAGAGTTGGGCATATCTCGCGTGCAGTTGTATCGTAAAGTTAAGGCCCTGCTTGATTGCAGCGTTACTGATTATATCCTGAGCCGCCGGTTAAAAAAAGCAAAATACTTGCTGATTAATGAAAGTTTTACAATTTCGGAAATTACTTATATGGTAGGTTTTTCAAATCCAAATTACTTTTCAACTGTCTTTAAGAGTAAGTACGGGGTTACTCCTAGCGAGTTTAAAAAGAATAATACCACTAATCTAAAGGCGTAAAACATGGATATTAGGGTATGCTTGACCAAGCTATTCCGTGCTCTTTAGAGCACCCAGTTGTCTAAGAATTAACGAAAACCGCAATTAATAATCAATAAATTAACATGGTCAAAGTTTCATAACTGATAATTTCTATTTAAGAAACCGAGAGTCGAAATGATATTATCGACAAACGATCAAAACGTTGTACTGCTGCATCGAGAGGCTTTTTAAAAAACTAGTTCGACGCCGCTGCTCAACCCCTCATCATACTTTTCCTTATTGAACTTGTAGAGATATGGTGGCCGGTGGCCGCTAATTTGTCTTTTCTCATTCAGTTTAGTAATGATGCCTGTGGCCAGTAGTTTTTTTGTGAAATTACGGTCGTCAAGCGATTTGGCAAGGATCGTTTCATAAAGGCTGTGTATTTCCGGCAAGGTGAACTTTTCTTCCAGCAGTTCATAACCTATCGGATAATGCGCGATATGCAAACGGAGGGCTTTCAATGCTTCTTTTATAATTAGTTCATGGTCGAACATCATCGGCGGTAACTCGTTCACGGGCCACCACTCGCAGTCAGCTTCGAACTCAGCTTTCTCAATTCTCACTTTGGAGAACTCGGTGAGTGTATAAAATGCGACCGAAACGAAATAATCAAATATCCAGGAATCTTCAGGCACTTCATAGCCGGTTACCTCGGCGATATGTTTTGCGGTAAAACCACTATCAAGTACCCGTTGGGGATTGCCGAATGAACGAAACTGTTGAAAGAACAAACCGGTTAAGCCTGTTCGCGAGAAAGCAACCCTGACTGCCGCTTCTTCGATTGATTCAGTTTTCTTGATATACCCACCGGTTACAGTCCATTTATCTACGGTAAAAGGTTGTTGTAGCAAAACCTTAAGTTCCTTCTCATGATATCCAAATATCACATTGTCTACAGCAACATTTAAAAGGAATTTTCCCGAGTCGTTCAAGAAATCAGCAGCCGTGTTACTCTCCATAGTTTCAATAATTCCAATTTATACAAAAATAAGTTCCACGCAAATATACAATTTTAATCTTTTCGTAAAAAATACGGATTGAAATTTGGAATTGACTTTTCTTTTTCCATACCTTTACGTAAAATATACGAAAAGGTAATATGAGAACTCTCCTTCAAATAATTTTATTAAGCTGCTTATTTACGCTGGCATCCTATGCAGTTTGCCATGCTCAGGATTCGAGGGCAATATCATTCGATAAAAGCTGGTGCTTCCGCAAAGACACATTAACTGGCGCAGAGCAACCTCAATACTCTGATAAAGGTTGGAGACTTTTAAATCTGCCACACGATTGGAGTATTGAAGATCTTCCAAATCAAAAGGAAGGCGAAGTTCAGGGTCCTTTTACCCAGGCATCTCTGGGCAAAGCTGCAACAGGATTTACTGAGGGTGGAATCGGCTGGTACCGTAAGACTTTTACTTTAAACGATGCTTATAAAGCGAAAAAAACATACATCCTGTTTGACGGCGTGTATATGGATGCCGATGTCTGGATTAACGGGCACCATCTCGGTAACCACCCTTATGGCTACACTTCGTTCTCTTACGACCTGACCAATTTTCTAAACCCTATTGGTAAAGCGAATGTAATAGCTGTACGCGCAAAAAATATAGGCAAGAACAGCCGCTGGTATTCCGGCTCGGGTATTTATCGTCACGTCTGGTTGTTGGCTGTCAATCCGGTGCATACGAAACTGTGGGGGAATTATATCACGACACCTGAAGCCTCAAAGGAGAAGGCGACGGTAAATGTCCAAACTTCTGTCGAAAATAAATCATTAAAGCAAAAGACAGTAATTGTAAAACTTGATCTGATTAATCCTTCAGGCCAGGTTGTGGCTTCACAAAAAAGGCCGCTGACCGTGCAGGCTGATAGCAGCGCTGACCTAACTCAAAAGTTGATGGTAATCAATCCGAAATTGTGGGGATTGGATAATCCGGTATTATATAAAGCCCGGGTAACACTAACCACTGACAACCGAACCGTCGATCAAACGATCACGCCTTTTGGCATCCGCACTATTCACTTTGACGTTAAAACGGGTTTTACCTTAAACGGTCAAACCGTAAAACTCCGCGGTGGATGTATCCATCACGATAACGGCCCCCTGGGGGCAGCGGCAATTGATCGGGCCGAGGAGCGTAAGATCGAATTGCTTAAAGAGCAAGGGTATAATGCCATACGTTTGAGCCACAATCCGCCTTCGCCTGCTTTGCTTGATGCTTGCGACAAATTAGGAATGCTGGTAATTGATGAGGCTTTTGATATGTGGGAGGAGAAGAAAACCCCGCAGGATTATCACCTTGATTTTGACCATTGGAGCGACAGGGATATTAGCTCGATGGTACTTCGTGACCGTAACCACCCAGGTATTATAATGTGGAGTATCGGGAACGAGATACCGGAGGTTGTTGATTCGTCGGGTTATGTCATCGGTAAAAGATTATCGGAAATCGTGCATAAACTCGATCCAACAAGGCCTGTCACAATGGCGATACCGCTATTTGCGCCGATGGGCAAGCGCGGTAAAAGCTGGGATAGTACCGCACCATCCTTTGCAAATCTCGACGTTGGAGGGTACAATTATGCATCCTCCAAATATGAAAGCGACCATGAAAAATACCCGGGACGGGTAATGTTCGCATCCGAATACTTCCCTACCAAGGGGATTGATAACTGGCTTTTGGTTGAAAAACTGAATTATGTAATTGGAACTTTTAGCTGGACAGCTATGGACTACCTGGGGGAGGCAGGTTTGGGTGCCCCACGGGTGTTAAAAGAAGGCGATAAGACAGCGGCTACTAATCTATTCCTGGGCCCTTCCTGGCCAATATTTGGTTCATATACCGGTGAACTTGATCTGATCGGCGATAAAAAAGTAAATTCTTATTACCTGGACGTCGTTTGGAAGCGCTGTCCGGTTGAAATGCTGGTGCATGCGCCTATCCAGGACGGCTATAAAGAAGTAGATTTTTATTACAATTTCCCTTTACAACTGAAAAGCTGGAGTTTCCCGGGCAGCGAAGGTAAAACGATGCAGGTGTACATTTATTCAAGGGCGCAAAAAGTTACGCTTGAACTGAATGGAAAAGTGATAGGCGAACAATTGCTTACTCCCGATAATATTACCGCAAAATTTGACGTCCACTACGAAGCCGGAACTTTGATCGCAAAAAGCTATACCGACGGCATCCAGACCGGCGCCGACACCCTGAAAACCGTGGGCAAACCATTTGCGGTTCGCCTAAAAGCCGATAGAAAAATCATTAAGGCTCACGAGAATGACCTGTCTTATGTGAAAGTGGAAGTGGTAGACGATAAAGGAAATGTAGTCCCTTACGTGGATGACTTGCCCGTTAACTTCCGGGTTGAAGGAAATGGAGAGATCGCCGGGGTTGCAAACGGGAACCCGGCTGATATGTCGAGCTTTCAGCAGCCCCGAAAACGGGTTTACCACGGCAAAGCGCTGGTGATTGTAAGGCCTTTGGGCAGGATGGGAGCGGCGACATTAAGCGCCTCGGCCAAAGGATTGCAAGGAAGTTCGGTACAAATACAAATTAAATAACATAATAGATAAATAACTAAAAATAAAAGATCATGAAAAAGTTAAGCTTCGTTTTTACAGTAATCATCGGACTATTTATCTCCGTAAATGTTAACGCTCAAACCAAACCGGACTATTATCCAGGCAAGTGGAATATACTTGTTATGGGTACTCCTAATGGTGATTCCAAGATGACTTTCGTTCTCGAAAGGAAAGACGGCAAATTAACTGGTTCTGTCCTCGATTCCCTTGGCAAGGAAATGACAAAAATCACATCAATTGACGAGAAAGATAAAACCATGACGGCCGCATTCACTGTGCAGAGTTACGACGTTACCCTGACACTCGACCCCGTAGATGATGACCATGTAAAAGGCAGCCTTATGGGCATGTTCGATGCAAAAGGCATACGTGTAAAGGAAAATAAATAACCTGAATAATTTAACCATATTCCTAAGTAGTTACCATGGAGACTGTACAGTTTCGTCAAGTTATTGCCGTTGCCTTCTTATTGGTCGGCCATACCGCATTTTCACAGGAAAAGTTACCTCAACTGGGGCATGCCCCGGTTAGTGACATCATCAAGTTAATGACACTTGAGGAAAAAGCGTCCGTAGTCGCCGGAACCGGCATGCGCTTCCAGGGCCACGGCGCTGTCATCGGAGAAGCCGACGGACGTGTGCCGGGTGCTGCCGGAAATACCATGAGTATTAATCGTTTCGGCATTCCGGGTACGGTTCTTTCTGACGGGCCCGCCGGAGTGCGTATCGATCCTTTTCGTAAAGGTTATAGTACTAAATCTTATTATGCGACGGCGTGGCCGGTTGGCACCTTACTGGCTTCTTCATGGGACACGGCTCTAGTTAAAAAGGTTGGCGTAGGATTTGGTAATGAAATTAAAGAATATGGAGTAGATGTGATCCTGGCACCAGGTATGAACATTCAGCGCAACCCATTAAATGGCCGCAACTTCGAATATTTTTCGGAGGACCCCTATGTTTCCGGATATATGGCTGCGGCTATGGTAAATGGCATCCAATCAAACGGGGTAGGAACCTCTATAAAGCATTTCGCAGCTAACAACCAGGAGAGCAACCGTAATGCGGTAAATGCAATCATCAGTGAGCGGGCCCTTAGGAAGTTATACTTGCGCAGCTTTGAGATCGCTGTCAAGCGGTCGCAGCCTACGACGGTGATGAGTTCCTATAATAAGATCAATGGAACGTATACTTCTGAAAGCAATGACTTGCTAACAAAGATACTACGTGAAGAATGGGGATTTAAAGGCATGGTAATGACGGACTGGTTCGGTGGTAAAGATCCTGTTGCTCAAATGAAAGCAGGAAATGACCTGCTTGAACCAGGTACACCCGGGCAGCAACAAGCTATTATTGACGCCGTAAAAAATGGAACGTTAGACGTCAAAGTGCTCGATCAAAATGTGGAGCGGGTATTATTGTACATCCTAAAAACTCCTTCGTTCAGAAAATATCAATATTCTAACATTCCCGATCTTAAGTCACACGCAACCTTATCCAGGAAAGCGGCAGCAGACGGCATGGTACTATTAAAAAATGACAATTCCGCTCTTCCGCTAACCAAAAACCAGAAAGTGGCATTGTTTGGTATCGGATGTTACAAACCGGTAATTGGTGGAACAGGAAGCGGAGCCGTTGTTGTAGCTTACACCGTTGCTCTTGAAAAGGGCCTTTCCCAAATCGGCTATGTGCCCGATACAGCTCTGAAAACAATTTACGTTACCCAGATCAAAGCTGACCTGAAAACGCACCCCGAAAAAAACATGGTATTAGGTAGCCCGCATTTGGTGCCGGAGCCTGAATTAAAAGCGACAGATATCAACACAGCAGCAGACCATGATGATATCGGTATTTTTACCATCAGGCGAAACGCCGGCGAAGGTGCAGACAGAAAAGTGGATGACTTTAACCTGTCAGATGTTGAAAAAACACAATTAAGAGCGGTAGCTGATGCTTTCCACGCCAAAGGGAAAAAGCTAATAGTTGTATTGAATATTGGTGGCGCCATAGAAATGGAAAGCTGGAGCAAAAATGTTGATGCCATATTATTAGCCTGGCAGCCGGGCCTGGAAGCAGGAAACGCAATTGCCGATGTTTTGAGCGGAGGGGTTGATCCATCAGGCAAGCTGGCAACAACTTTCCCGGTTAAATATGAAGATGAGCCATCTGCAAAAAGTTTTCCAGGTACACCCGCTAACCGCCCGGTTGAAAGTATATATGACGAAGGAATATATGTTGGCTACCGGTATTTTAATACATTCAGCGTAAAGACCTCATATCCGTTTGGCTATGGCTTAAGCTATACCAAATTTACTTACAGCAATCTAAAGTTAAGCGCGGTGGTATTCAGCAAAAAAATGACTGTAACAGTTACGGTGACCAATACCGGGAAAGTTGTGGGTAAAGAGGTTGTGCAACTTTATTTAAGCGCCCCGCATAAAACATTGGACAAACCTTCAGAGGAATTGAAGGGCTTTGGCAAAACAAGGTTACTTCAGCCCGGTGCCTCACAAACACTCACTTTTACAATTGATCCTAAAAATCTTGCTTCTTTTAATACTGAAAAGTCAAGCTGGATAGCTGATGCCGGAAAATATACCGTAAAGATCGGAGCTTCGAGCGAGGATATCAGAATGACTAAGTCATTTACATTAGCTAAAACCTTGATCGTTGAAAAGGATCATAAAGCAATTGTTCCACAGGTCATTATCAATGAATTAAAAAATTAAAAAAATGATACCATCAAAAAAATTATCATCCAATATCCTCTTGCTTTTATGCGTCTGCGGATTTTCGTTATCAGTTCGGGGACAGCAATCGACTAAGTTGCCACAGTTGGGAACGTCTTCTGTAAAGGAAGTGATTACCGCTATGACCCTTGAGGAAAAAGCCTCGTTGGTTGTGGGCGGAGGACTCAATATCCCCCCTGTGATGAGGAAGAATAAAATGTTTGCTGGCATGGTTGCACAGCCGGGTACTTTAGCGGCAAATACTGTTAATCCCGTACCAGGTACTGCCGGAAACACGATTGCGATACCAAGGCTGGGCATACCCTGTATCGTGGTAAACGATGGCCCTGCAGGCTTACGCATGATAGGGGGCTTTGGGGGGCAGAAGTATGAATGCACAGCGTTCCCGGTAGGTACGCTGTTAGCATCAAGTTGGGATAAAGACCTGATTTTTAAGACCGGGCAAGCGTGCCGTGGCTGTTGCACAACTACGCAATTATTTTCACTTAAATTATGTTAAGATATTGATTTTTAGTATCTTAATGTCATGCAAGGAAAGAAACAGTATCAAGAAAAGCTCTTCACTAATTTC
>Ga0068855_100000505_pt1 | contig 48258 bp, 35 predicted proteins | sample KBSCornC52_FD_66592 | JGI IMG/M metagenome (GOLD analysis project Ga0068855, IMG submission 66592) | Corn rhizosphere microbial communities from Kellogg Biological Station, Michigan, USA - KBS Corn C5-2 | ecosystem: Host-associated > Plants > Roots > Rhizosphere > Soil ... | reverse complement strand
AACTACGACACGGAGCACGCCGGATACATCTTCTCCGCCATCACTTCACGGCTGACGGTCTCCTCGCACTACCTCAGCAGCGAGAGCATCTACCTGCAGTACTCGCGCTACATTTACGGCGACAACATGGTCCTCGACGCAAAGTGGCCGTGGGGCACTCCGCTGGTGGCCGGCTCGGATGTCATCCAAGGTGGTACCTATAATGGCAAAAAGCCTGATATGGACGTGATCAAGCTCCAAGCCACGGTCGCGTTCTGAACGTCGACTGGGCCATTGCGGCAGGGAAATTCAGGACATGAACCACGCTAGACGAAAATTTGGGCTCTTGGTCGCGGCGCTCTCGCTACTGCCGCTCGGCTGCAACAACTCGAAGAAGGATTCGGCCGCGCCGTCTCCGTCGGGAGCTTCGGCGAGCGCCGAAGGCAAGGTGGTCAAGCTCGCGTTCGTGACCAACAACGCGAGTCAATTTTGGAAGATCGCCGAAGCGGGCCTCCGCAAATACGAGAAGGAGGCCCACGTGCAGGTCGACATGAAGGTGCCGCCCAACGGCACGCCGGAAGACCAAAATCAAATCCTGCAGAATCTCGCGAGCCAGGGCTACGACGCGATCGCCGTCAGCGTGATCGCGCCCAAGGATCAGCTGCGGATCTTGAACGAGGTCGCCGACAAGACGAAATTGATCACGTTCGATTCGGACGCCGACAAGTCGAAGCGCCTGCTCTACATCGGCACCAACAATTTTGCCGCGGGGCAAGCGCTCGGCGACCGGATCGTGAAGATCCTGCCGGACGGCGGCAAGATCGCGGTGTTCGTCGGCATGCTCTCGACCGACAACGCGTCCCAGCGTTTGGCCGGCATCGAGGCGGCCATCAAAGATCACAAGATCGAGATCGTCGACAAACGCGAGGATAATACCGATCGCGCCAAGGCGCGCTCCAACGTCGAAGACATCATCAACGCCCACAAAGATTTGAGCTTGGTGGTCGGCCTGTGGAACTACAATGGCCCCGCCATCGCGGCCGCCATCGAGGGCTTGGGCAAGCGCGGCAAGATCAAAGCCGCCGTGTTCGACGAAGACGACGCCACGCTCGACGCGATCAAGAGCGGCACCATCGACGCGACCGTCGTACAAAAGCCCTTCCAGTTCGGCTACCTCTCGGCCAAATGGATGCACGACCTGGCGACCAAAGGCGACGAGGCAAAAAAGGCGCTGCCGGCGAACCACATCATCGACACCGGTGTGACCGTGATCGACAAGAGCAATGTCGACTCGTTCAGGGCCGAGCTGAGCGAGATGAAGAAATCGGTGCAGTAGCGCCGAGCGCGGAAGCAAGACCATGAGCGCTGCAGCCGAAAGCGAAACGCCACTTCTTCTCGAGATGCGCGGCATCAGCAAGCGCTTCCCCGGCGTGATTGCCTTGCAAGGCGTTTCGCTCTCGCTGCGAGCCGGCGAGGTGCTGGCACTGATGGGTGAAAACGGTGCCGGCAAGAGCACCCTGATGAAGATCCTGGGCGGCGTGCAGCCGCCGGACGAGGGAGAAATCCGCATCGACGGCCGGCCCGTCGTGCTGAGCAGCGTCAAAGCATCCAAAGCCCAGGGCATCGCGCTGATTCATCAAGAGCTGATGCTGGCGCCGAATCTCGACATCACCTCGAACTTGTTCTTGGGTAACGAGGGCGTGAAGGGCGGCCTGCTCGCGCCCCTTCCGCGCCCGAAGCTGAATGAGCGCGCGGCCGAGCTGACCGCGCAGGTAGGGCTCAATCTGCCGGTGAGCACGCCCGTGTCACGGCTCACCGCAGGCCAGATGCAGATGGTCGAAATCGCCAAGGCGCTCTCGACCAACGCGCGCATCATCATCATGGATGAGCCCACCTCGTCGCTCGCCAGCGCCGAGTCCGAGCAACTCTTCAAGATCATCGCCCGCCTGAAGCAAGCCGGGATCGGCATCATCTACATCTCGCACCGCATGCAAGAGGTGATGGATCTGGCCGATCGCATCACCGTCTTGCGCGACGGTCGCTACGTGGGCGATCTTCACCGCGCCGAGGCCAGCCACGACAAGGTCGTGGCGATGATGGTCGGTCGCGAGCTCAGCCGCGACTACTTCCCGGAAAAGCGCGCGCAAGGCGCGGGTGAGGTCCGGCTCGAGGTGCGCGATCTGCGCGTGCCCGGCGCACCCGAGCCCGTGAGCTTCAGCGCCAAAAAAGGCGAAATCCTCGGCTTTGCCGGGCTGATTGGCGCCGGTCGCACCGAGCTGATGGAAGCCATCTTTGGCGTCACGCCTGCGCTCGGTGGCGAGATGAAGCTCGACGGAGAGAGTTACCACCCCCGAGTACCGCGAGACGCGATCACCGCCGGCGTGTACTTGGCGCCGGAGGATCGCAAGCGCCACGGCTTGGTCTTGCCCATGACCGTGGCCGAGAACACGTCTTTGCCGAACGTATCGAGCTACGCGCCGTTCGGCTGGCTCGATCGCAAAACCGAGCAAGACGTGGCGGAAAAAGGCGTGCGCCGCTTGCGCACGAAGACTCCGTCGATCAAGCAGGCAGTGATCAACTTGTCCGGCGGCAACCAACAAAAGGTCGTGCTCGCCAAGTGGCTCGCCATGTCGCCCAGGGTGCTGATTTTGGATGAGCCGACGCGCGGCATCGACGTCGGGGCCAAGGCCGAAATCTACCGGCACATGGCCGAATTGGCCGAACAAGGCATGACGATTCTGATGGTCAGCTCGGATCTGGAAGAGGTCATCGGCATGAGCGATCGCGTGGTCGTCATGCACGAGCGCCAGCTGACGGGCGTGCTCGAGCAGGGCGAGCTCACGCAGCTCGCGATCGCGGGCTTGATGACGGGCCGAAGCTCGGGCCCAGGTAACCACCCAGCCGGCGTACGCAAAGCGGCCGGAGAAGGCGAAGCGGCAGTGTCATGAGACGGGAGCTCGGAATGTCGATGGCGCTGGTGCTGATGTGCATCGCGCTTTGGAGCTCGAACTCGGATTTCCTCGGTGCGTCCAACGTCGTGAACACGACGCGCCAGATCTCCATGCTCGGGATTTTGGCGATCGGAATTGCCTTCGTGATCATCACCGGCGGCATCGATCTTTCAATCGGGTCGATCGTCGGGCTGACTGGCGTGATCGTCGCGCGGCTCTCGTCGACGGAAACTGGCGGCCTGCGCTACTCGCTGTGGGTCGGCATCAGCGTGGCGCTGGCGGCGGCGCTCTTGGTCGGCGTGCTGCAGGGCCTTTTGATCACGCGCCTCAAGCTCCAGCCCTTCATCGTCACGCTCGGCGGCATGTTGCTCGTGCGCGGCGTGTCGCAGACGGTGGTCGACGGCGGCGTGATCAGCATGGGCGATTCGCCGCTCCTCAACTTGGCGAGCGGCGGCATCTTGCATCTCGGGCGCGATCCGCTGATCGGTTGGCCGCTCGTGATCTTCGGCGCGGTCGCGGCGCTCGGCGCCTACGTGCTGCACTACACGGTGCTCGGCCGCTACATCTACGCGATCGGCGGCAATCGCGACGCCGCGCGCTACTCGGGCATCAACGTGAACCGGGTGGAGCTGCTCACGTACGTGATCTCGGCCGGCAGTGCGGGCGTCGCGGGCGTTTGCTATGCCGCGTACATCGGCCAAATGTCGCAACAGGTCGGCGTCGCCTACGAGCTTTACGCGATCGCGGCGGCCGTGCTCGGTGGCTGCTCGCTGCGCGGCGGCGAGGGCACCATCTTTGGCATTTTGATTGGTGCCTCGATCATGCGAGTGATCGATAACGGCATCAACATGTTCCAGGTCCAATACACGGACCCAAGCGGGGTGCACCGCATCTGGCGCCTAAATCCAAACTGGAATTGGATCATCGTCGGCGCGGTCATTCTCGTCGCGGTCATTTTGGATCAAGTGGTGCACATGGTGCAGGCTGCGCGCCGTTTGAAAGAGGCCGCCGCGCCCAAGCCGATCGCAGGCCCACCGAGCAGCAGTCCACCGATTACTGCCAAAAGCCCGGCCGCCTGAAGTTCGCCACTTCGGCGCCCCCATCGCAGCGAAGGCGTTCGCGGCAGCGGGGGTGGGCGCCCGAAACAGATGGCAATGATCGCGCAACAGTCGCGCATCACTGGTCTTCGACCATGGGGTTAGAAGATCATGCCGCAAAACGCCGCACTATCCGCGCGCCGAGCCGGCGCGCGCGGCCCAGAAGACTCACCGCGCGCGTCCTCGTGGCGGCTCGCTGGCTTAGCGTGGTTGCTCATACCGTTCCTGAGCCTTGGCGCCTGCGTCGCGCCCTCCTCGTCACTTCCCGGCACTGCGCTCGGGGACTACTCGGTCGTCGGCTCCCTCGGGGCGAATACCTGCGGGTCGGGCATCGACGCGCGCAACCCTTGGGATTTTACGGCTTCGCTGTCCAAGGACGGCAGCACCCTTTACCTCGAGAATCAGGACGGCAATGACGAAGTGTCCGGCACCCTCGACGCCACGGACGACACTTCGGCCACGCTCATCTCAGCCGTGACGGCGAACGTCAGCGGGAGCAACGCCAGCGCTAACCCCTGCAACCTCACCCTGTCGACGAGCTTCGAGCTGAAGCTCGATTCGGCAACGGCTCCGAGCTCGTTCAGCGGCAAAGCGTCCTATACGTACTCAGTCGCGACGAGCATCGCCAGCACTACCGATTGCACGGGCCAGCTCAGCTCGGCCGGAGGCAAATACGCGACGTTGCCGTGCACGGTCGAGTACTCACTCAAAGCCACGCGGAAGTAGCACGCAGAAACGCCGCACTCACGTGACCCGCGAGCCCGCGTCGCGGTTCAGCGCTTGCCGCGGATTCAGAAACACTTAAGCTTTTGGCACAAGGAACTTCGACGCTTTCAACAAACTGTTCTCACTTTTTTCGCGATGTTCGCGATGGCAGAGGACCCGCGATGCCCCATCAGGTGCTGTTCATTCAAGGCGGCGGCAAAGGCGCGCACGACGAATGGGACTCGAAGCTCGTCGCAAGCCTCGCTCGCGAACTCGGCCCGGACTGCGAGATCCGCTATCCGCGCCTACCGAAAGAAGCCGAGCCGAGCTATGCCCGCTGGCAGGCCGCGCTGAACAAGGAATTCGCCACGCTCAGCGACGGCGCCTGCTTGGTGGGCCACTCGATCGGCGGGACGATCCTGATCAACGCGCTCGCTGATGCACCGCCCGCCGTCAGGCTGCGCGGCGTCTTTCTGCTCGCCGCGCCGTTCGTGGGCGAAGCAGGCTGGCCGAGTGATGAGATCCAACCAATGTCCGATCTCGGCCAGCGCTTGCCCGAGCAGATACCGATCTACGTTTATCACGGCAGCAAAGACGAAACCGCACCGCCAACCCACGCCGACCTGTACGCGAAAGCCATTCCGCGTGCGGTCGTGCGCCGCCTGCCTGATCGTGATCATCAGCTGAACGGCGATCTGTCCGAAATCGCGGCCGACATCCGGCAACGGATAGGCACGACTCCGTCACCTCCAACTTGAGGGATGAGCGCGCCGCGCGTCGAGAGACCGCGATTGGCGCGCGGCTGCCATCGCTTCCATGCGCAGCCGCTCGATGGCCTTGGGTTTGGGGGGCCCACGGCTCCGCCGCTCGCGCCGACAAAGGGCACGCTTCACTCCTGACATTTTCTTTTTTTGCCTGAAGTGAGTGACGAACTGGCGGTCGGCGCACGGCACCTGCGTGTGCCGCCGCTCCGTGCAGCCAGAGCAGATTGTCTCAAGGTGCACCGGTCTCCGCCCCTACTTTGGTGAGAGCAGTACGACACCGACTCGGGTGCCGCGTTGTTCAGGCGCCGCGCACTGTGCCCGTCATTCGGGCACGAGCGCCGCCGTTCGCTCGCACTCAGCCCCTCCGCTTACGAGACATCCGATGCCCCTTCCATCGAAAATTGGCGGCACACGCCAACTGATCCGCTGCGTGTCGTCGCTGTGTGCCTGCGCCTGGCTCGCGGGCTGTGGCAACGGTACATCGAACTCAGAGCCCGCCGGCGGAAGCGGCGCGATGAGCGCAGCCGGCAGCGCCAACCATTCCGCCGGCTCGAGCGGAAACGGCAGCACGAGCAACGGCGGAGCCGGCGCAGGCGCGCTCCCGGGCGGCGGCGCGCCCGGCAACGCGGGCGGCGACAGCGCGGGCAGCGGCAACCCCACGAGCGGCGCGGGTGGCGGCAACCCGACGCCCCCGGACATGCCCGAGGCCGGCCGAGTCAGGACCGTCATCCCGTTCGATGGCGATTGGCTATTTTACAAAGGCAACGCAGCAGGTGCGGATCAGGCCAGCTTTGCCGACAGCGCTTGGCGAGCGCTGAGCGTGCCGCACGACTGGAGCATCGAGGGCCCGTTCGAGCAAACTGCGCCGACCACCGGGCGTGGTGGCTACTTACCGTCGGGCATCGCCTGGTACCGAAAACACTTCAGCTTGCCGCAAAACACGCAGGGTCGAAAAGTGTTCGTCGAATTCGACGGCGTCATGGCCAGTAGCGACGTCTACGTGAACGGCACCCACATCGGGCAGCATCCGGCTGGCTACGTGAGCTTTCGCTACGACATCAGCGCAAGCGTCAAGTTCGGCGCTGAAAACGTGATCGCGGTCAAGACTGACACTTCGACTCAACCCGCCTCACGCTACTACGCGGGAGCCGGGATCTATCGCCACGTGCGGCTGCTCGCGACCGATCCGGTGCACATCGCACAATACGCCACCTTCGTGACCACGCCTGCGCCGTCTGCAACGTCGGCGACCGTGCACGTGACGACGACGGTGACCAACGACGGGACGGCGTCGCAAAGCGTGACCGTGCGAGGAATCGTCGCCGATCCGTTGGGCGCCGCGCTGGCGCCGGTGGCAACTCCCGCGCAAACCGTGGCCGCGGGTGCGTCGGCGAGCTTCACCTTCGAGGTGCCCGTCCAAAATCCCAAGCTCTGGGATTTGAGCACGCCGAACCTTTATCGGCTGACGACCAACGTGGAAGTCGGCGGCGTCACGGTGGACGACGACAGCACGTCGTTCGGCATCCGTGAAATCAAGTTCAACGGCGGAATGACGCTCAACGGCAAGAGCGTCAAATTTCAAGGCGTTGCCATTCACCAAGATTTCCACGGGCTGGGCATCGCTGCGCCCCAGCGCGCGGTCCAGCGGCGCCTCGCGCAGCTCAAGGCGCTCGGCGTGAACGCGATCCGCACCGCCCACGAACCGCCCAGCCCGGATTTTCTCGAGCTGACCGACCGCATGGGCTTGCTCGTGCTCGACGAGTTCAGCGACGTCTGGACCGGCCACAAATATGCGGATGTCGGCGACTACTCCGCGTACTTCAACAAGCCGGCGAGCAGCCCGAGCGGGATGCCGCCAGTTCCCGGCGTCACCACCGGCGCCACCTGGTGGCAGACGGATCTCACCGGCATGCTCATGCGCGACCGCAATCACGCGAGCGTCGCCCTGTACAGCTTGGGCAACGAGATCCACGAATCGCTCAGCACCCGCACGCCCATCCTGACCAAGATGGTCGCGCTCAGTCACACCCTCGATCCCTCGCGCAACATTACCCAAGCCCTGCTTCAGCCCGGGACAGCCGGCGACGTCGGTGCAGCGACCAACATGCTGCTCGACGTTTGGGGCGACAACTATCACATCCCGGAGTGTCTGCAGGCAATGCCCTCGGCGCCCACGAAGTCGGGGTTGCTCACCGAGATGGGCACCGAAACCAGTACTTGGACCACCGTGATGGCAAACCCCGGCTTGACCGGCGAGTTCTTGTGGACCGGCGTGGACTACCTCGGCGAAGCCGATGGCGCGTGGCCCACCGTCGGCGGCACGGCGGGAATCATGGATGAGATGGGCCAGGTCCGCAGCATTGGCTACTCCTGGCAGAACGTGTGGGGCGCGCCGAAGACGAGCGCACCAGTAACCGGAACGACCGCGGCAAAACTCGTGGTCACCTCCGATCACACGAGCGTATTGACCGACGGGAATGATGTCGCTTTCGTCGCCGCAGCGGTCTCGGATGCCGCTGGTCACGTCGTGCCAAGCTCGACGGCTTCGGTGACCTTCAGCATCACGGGCCCCGGGAAAATCATCGCCGTCGACAGTGGCAGCATGATCCAGGAGTCGTTCCGCGGCAGCACGCGCAAAGCATTCAATGGCCTTGCTTACGCCATCGTTCAAGCCACGGCCGCGGGCGCCATCACGGTCTCTGCGTCGGCCGCGGGGCTCACCGCCGGCAGCGCGACCATTCAAGGTGCGACCGGCACGTTCGTACCTTGCTCGGGCACTTGCAATTGAGGAAGAGGCCGATGCGAAACCGTCACAGCTGGTGGATCCCGTTTCTGGCCTGCTCCGCTCTCTCTGCTTGCGGCAGCCCGCAGGAAACCCCAATGCAAAGCTCGATGGCGGGCGGCAACGGCGGGATGAGCGGTGCGCCGGCCGCGACCGCCGGCGCCGGAACCACAGGCGGCAGCGCCACTGTTGCTTCCGGCGGCGCTGGCGGGCTCGGCAGCGAGACCGGCGGCAGCGGCGGTAGTGCGGGCAGTAACAGCGCTGCGGGCGGTACCCTTTCAGTGGCGGGCACCGCCGGAGCCGGCGGCGCAGGGAGTGGCGGCACGGGTGGAATCGCGCATGCAGGTGGTGGCGGCACCGCCGGCGTCAATCAAGGCGATCTACCGGCCACCACGCTACATCTCGCGGGTGACTCGACCGTGATGTACTACGCGCCCCCTTCCGCCCAAGAGGGTTGGGGCCAGGAGCTCGCGCAATATTTCATCGGCAAGGTCACCATCGACAATCAGGCGCTCGGCGGGTCCAGCGTGAAAACGTTTCACGACGGCTCGCGCTGGGCAAACGTCATGTCGGCGCTCAAAGCCGGCGACTACGTCATGGCCGACTTCGGCATCAACGACAGCGGCACGGTCGCGGGGCGTAGCGTCACGCCAACCGACTTTCAGAAGCTGATGCTGCAGATGAGCAACGAGGTGAAGGCCAAACAAGCGACCTTCATCATCGTCACGCCGTCTGCCCTTCAGTATTGGAGCGGCGGCATGGACGGCAACACGCGCCTCGCGCCGTACGTCGCCGTGGAAAATTCGCTCGGCACGATGAACCAGATCCCGATCGACGATCTCAACGCGCGCAGCCTCGAGTTCCTGGACATGATCGGCCAGACCGCGGCGATGCAGATCTACATCAACGGGGACAAGGCTCACTTCACGAAAATGGGCGCCACGAAGATGGCAGAATTCGTCGCCGCGGAATTGCGCCGCATCGGCAACCCGTTGGCCAATTACCTGAAGTAGCCAACGCCGACGACAGACTCCGACGCTGAAGTCACTGCGCTGGCGCGGCGAACGACTGAGCCATTCCCGGGCCCTTAATTGAAGGGCGGCATCGGGTACGGCGTGGTCGGCGACGTGTCATCGGCGCGATGCAGTTGCGTGACCATGGGCTCGGCGAGCCACGCTTTCAGCGTCGCAACTTGACACGGTGTGAGCGGTGCGTGCGTGTTCGGATCAGGCGGCATGATTCGTGATTTGCTGCACGACGGAGGATTGGCGTTTTCGATCACCGCGATCACGACCTCGAAGCGCTTCGGCGCGCCCGTCGGGCACGACGAAGAATGCGCGGTGGCGGTGATCCAATCGTACGCGTGATTGTAGCCTCCCGCAGACATCGTCGACTTGTCGTCGATCACGTGGCAACCGCTGCCATTGCACGAGCTGTTCAGGAACTTTTGCAGATCGTTTTTGAAGCTCACGGTGGCGGGCAAATTGCAGCCAACCGGCGGTCCGCCCGCGTTGCCGCTGCCGCTCGCGCCTGCTGCCGCGCCGCCCGATCCAGCAACCTGACTCGACCCGCCACTGGCGGAAGTGCCGCCCGCACCGCCACTCGCTGCGCCGCCGGCGGGTGCGCCGCCCAACGCAGGGCTGCCGCCATCGCCCGACCCACCGGCGAGCCCCGTGCTCCCGGCAACGCCGCCGCTTCCGGCGCCGAGTGAACCCGCTGAGCTCTGCGCGCTCCCGCCCGTTGCGCTCGCGCTGCCGCTCGCACCGCCCGCCATTGACGAGCTCGGCGGCGCGTCCGAAGCGGCAGGGCCGCAGGCAAGCCCAACTACGGCGGCGCCAAGAGCGAACGCCGCGCGCGCGGATCTGACGGGACCGATTGAATGCACGGGGTTCTCCACTGAGAACAAGGGCCTCGCCCGCGCATTCCTTTGCGGCAAACGCGCGCGCGAGACGGCGGGTTCGAGAAGGCCTGGACTGCTCAGAACTGAGTGATGAAAGTCCCAGGTCAATCCGTACACCCACGTCCCGGTGTCGTTCGGTGGATAGGCCGGAAATTTGGAATGGGGCGCTTGTCGGATAAAGCCAAAGGCTACAACCGACTCGCGTAATCCGTCTTCATCGTGTCGTACAGGGAGAGTTGGGCGTCCGCCGTGTAAGTGCTACCGGATTGATGCACGAGAGCACCGTTATTCCAACTGGAGCTTGCCATGGTCGCTTCCCAAAAGAACGTGCCGAGCCCCGACTTATTCGGTAGGCCGTAAATGACATCGTTGATCTCACGGATCGCGCCGCCGTACTCCGCAGCGAAGATCTTGATGTTTGGAAACTTCGAGGCGAGCCCTCCCTCGACGGTCTCCCAAATCATCTTCGAATGCGACGCGCTGCTCTTGTCTCCTTGGTAGGTCTGGTAACAAGACTCGCCGAAGGCGTCGACGGGGGTGTACTTCAGAGCGTTGGTCAACCAGCTGACGCTGGTGGAGAGCGCCGCTTGCCCGTCGGTATGATCGCCACCCTTGGCAATGTGGAAAGAGGTCAGGATTTTCGGATCGACTTCCTTGACCCCGTCGACACCCGCCTTGAGCAGAGCGCCGAGATTTGCCCAGTTCGAGGTGCTGCCGTTGACCGGATTGGTACCGGTCGGGCTGCCGCCGCTGTCACAGCGATGGATGAGCATGCCAGGGGTGGTTTCGTTGCCGATCTGCACCATGTCCGGCCGCGCACCCCCGGCAATGAGCTGGGTGATCGCGTCCTTGGTGTAATCATGCACGGCGCTGGCGAGTTGGGCGATGGTGGAGAGACTCTGCCACTTGACCGGCACGCACTGTTTGCCCGGATCGGCCCAGTTGTCGCTGTAGTGGAAGTCGACGAGCAGCCCCATGCCGGCAGCTTTGATCTGCTTGCCGAAGTCGATCGTGTGCGCGAGATCGCACGCCCCCGATTTGTTGTATCCGTCCGCGGCCGTGGGATCGACGAAGGTCCGTAGACGCACCGAGTTGATGCCGTGCGCCTTCAGCAGGGTAAGCAGGTTCGCGCGCGTCGCCTCGGGCTGCGTTTCCGGGAACGAGATGTCTACCCCGAGCCAGTAGTCGGGCCCGCCCGAACCGGGACTGCTTCCGCCAGTTGCGGGTGTTCCGCCAGTGCCAGCCGTTCCGCCAGTGCCAGCATAGCTCATCCCGCCGGCCCCGGGCTCAGCTCCGGCACCCGCGCTCGCCCCAGAACCGCCGCTGGATGACCCGGCACTCGCACCGCCGCTCGTCGCTGCATCGCCTCCGCTGGTGGAGCCCGCGACACCGACGCTTCCCCCGCCACCGCCTGCCGAGCTCCCTCCAATCGAGCCCGCGCCGCCGTCGTCTCCAGGTGAAGCGGCGCTGCCGCCGCCGCAGCCAGCGATCAAGAGGAGGAGGGCACAGTGACTCAATCGCGTCGTGTTCATTCTTGCTTCCTTGCTTTCAAGCGGCCGACGAGTGCGTGCCTGATTCGTAGACTTGCCGAGCGACAGGCGAGTCTCCTGCGGAGCGACCACTGATGAGGGAAATAGGGGAAGCGCATTGAAAAGTGAGGTTTATAAATGGAGAAATCACCAAGGCGGTTCGGGTGCAGCGGGCTCACGGATTTTTCCAGCCAGGAGAGTTCGCCGGCCGTGTCATCAATGCGATGCGAGCCGTGCGGAAAATTTGGAGCGCACCGGCGTTGCACGGGGCATCGAGCGCAACTGCGCCAACACGACACAGCGCCGGGCCCACCGGAGCCGCTGCTCGTGCAACATCCCACCGACCGCACTTCCAACTGGCACAACTCGTCGCGCTCATCGCAAGCGCCTGTCCGACAAGTCCCCAGACACGTCACGCGCTTTCGAGTGAGCAGACCAAGGCGCAGCGACGGAGCGCGCTGAAAGGCGCAAAGCCGCACCGCAGGCAGGCGACGCGGCTCTGAAATGAGCGACTCGAGGGTTTTAGGGCGAGCTCTTGACCACGGCCCCCGAATCCAACACACCATCCACGACCGGAACTTCATGTGCAGTCACGGACGCGGTGGCCGGCGTGAGGCCGCTGCGGCTAGCGCTGACGGTGATAGTGCCCGCGGTGAGTGTGGAGCGCACGAACACGCGGTTGATCCCTGCCTCGGTCAACAGATTCGTCTTGTTGATCGAGCCGATCACGCCGCTGTTGTAGCCGCCGCGCCAAATGCCGGGGCCGCTCACGCTGAAGTCGACGCGCGCTTCGTCCGTCGGACAGCGCTCTCCGTTTTCGTCGACGACCTCGACGTCGAACATGGCAACGTCGGCGCCGTCGGCGCGTAGCCCGCCCGGACCAACCGTAGCGGTGAGCTTGAGCGCGGTGGCGGGCCCGGCGGTGTGCAGCTGATGCTCCGCGACGGGCGCACCGCTCGCATCATAGCCGACGGCCTTGACGGTTCCGGGAGCCCACTTCACGTCGCGGAAGGCGAACAGATAATGGTCCGTGGGGCTCGATGATTTGCCGACGGAAGTGCCGTTGACGAAGAGCTCCACTTGGGGACTGTTCGCTGCCACGTACACTGTCTTGACGGTTCCCGCGGGATACGTCCAGTGCCCGATGATGTGAATGTCGGGTTTCGTGCTGCCGACCACGCGATGCGCGTAATAGAGCTGCTTGGGCAGGCGCACGGCGTCCACCTTGCCGCTGACGCGGCAAACCTCGCTGCTGTCCTGGCGCCCGTCAGCGTTGGAATCAGCCCAGTAGATGGACGCGTAGCCGGCATAGCGGGAGTGTGCGGAATCCTTATTTCGGATGGAATAGACGTTCTTCCAGAGGTCGAGCCGCCAGATGGCTGCATTGCCGGCAGTGCCGCCGGTGATGATGCTTTCGGAATCCCAGTGGTAGGTATCGTTCGGCCCGGGCATGAATCCGAAATGCGGGGGTGAGAAGGCGTCCCAATAGCGGCGCGCGGCCTCGTCTCGCTCGTCTTCGGCCTCGATGATGGGCGCCTGATTGCGGTAGTTGTTGGAATAGCCGCGGAAGTAGTCGCTATCGCTGTTGAAGGTATTGTGGCTCGGATCGAAGGCGACCATCGTGCCGAAATACTCGGTGTAACGCGCGGCACCGGCAGCGGAGAGATCGCGGCAACCGATGGCTCGACCGCCGTTCGGATCCCAGTCGTTCTTGAGCTTTTGCATCTCCTGCATGTGCGCGGCGGAAATACCGTTGTTGCCGGCCTCCCAGAAGAGCACGCTCGGGTTATTGCGCAGATAGATCATGCTCGCACGCATGACATTGGTCCGCTGCGTCCACTGCACGCCGGTGACGTCGGATTCCTTGTCGCCGGCGGGAGCAATGTTGATGATGCCATACCTATCGTTAGCTGCGACGTCCACGCGCTGGGGCGTGATATGCATCCAACGCACGTAGTTGCTGTTGCTGCTCTTCAGCAAGCTGGCGTTGTAGTCGTGCATCCAGTCCGGCACGGCTTGACCGAGAGCTGCCCAATCGTTCGTTGCGCGTTGCGCGAAGCCGAGCAAGTACACGAAGCGATCGTTGACGTACACGCCGCCGGTTCCGATCCCGCCCTTGAATGCGGTCTTGCGGAACCCGGTCACGGTCGTGCGGCTGTCGGTCGCTGCGCCGTCGATCACGAGCTCGGTCACCACATTGGACAGATTGGGCGTGAGATCACTCCACAGCGCCGCGCCGACGAGCGGCCCCGTCGCTTTGAGCACGACTGTTGCTCCGTCCGCCACCGCCGTCGCGGCTCCGCGATAGCTGGCCGCGGCGGCGCCGGTGCCGGGGTCGACCACACGCACGGAGAGCGTGACCATTTGCGCTGTGCCCGACTCGTTCTTGACCTGCGACTCGACGTTGACCGTCAGGTCACCCTTTGAGTCGGTGACATTGGAGAATGCCGAGGGGTACACGTAGATGCCCGTCGTGCCGAGATTGTTGTAGAGGGCGTAGGTCTGGTAGACCTTGGGCGACAAGTGCAGCCAGACGTGTCCGACTAGCCCTCCGTAGTTCGGGTTGAACGCCTTACCCTGCCACTCGAACCCGACTTTGCTCGTGGATTCGACGTAGTCATCACTGTTGTCTACGCGCACGGCGAGCACGTTCTCGGTTGCGCCGAAATTGACCATCCCCGTCAAATCAATCCCGCAGGCGGTGATGCCGTCGTCGTACACGCCGACTTGCTTGCCGTTGATGTAGAAGCGCGCGCCTTGTTTGATGCGCTCGAACTCGACGATCACTTTTCCGGACGAGTATTGGGAGGCGATCTTGAAGTGCTTGCGGTACCAGGCGGGGCCGGTATAGGACGCTCGGTCGCCGCCCGAATGGCTGATGAGCTGCGTGTACGAGTCCACATCATTGTAGGTGTGAGGCGTGCTGACGGTGCTCCACTTGGAATCATCGAAGCCCGACGCCTCCGCGCTCGCGACGTCTTCGCGCATGAATTTCCAGCCGGGATCCAGGCTCATTGGGGCATAGCTGGCCGTGATCGGCCCGGCCCCGCCGGGCCCAATGCCTGCCGCTCCGGGGTCGGTGCCTCCGTTCGTCGCGCCGCCAATCGGCGCCACTCCGCCACTGGTCGCGCCCCCGATGTCCCTGGCGCCGCCCGTCGCGTTGCTGATGGCGCCGCTCGCGCCATTGCCCGCGCCCGCGGTGGCATTCGCGGAGCCCCCCGTAGCGCTCGAAGTCCGGTCCGCGCCGCAGCCCGCGCCTGCCGCTGCGATCAGCAAGATTGTCGAACACGTGCGCAACCAAGAGCCCATTTTCGTCACCTCTGATTTTCCACGCGCAACGCGGTCGAAGCTTGCAGGCCAATGCGCACTGCGCTCGACAACGGATGAGTTCGAGACCGGAGAGGAGTTGACCCGCTCGTGCGCGCGCAAGTCTTCGAAGCCGTACGAGGAGCCCTGTCGCCATGAAGATCAGGGTGGAGCGGCGACGAACCTTCTCCCCAAAGCGCGCCAGGTCGTGCTTCGGAAGGCTAGTGAGAACAGCGCTTGCTCTCCACCGGTTCTCACTTCTCGGGAAAGTTCCACCTGGCAGAGGCCCTAGATCAATTGAAGCGGGCACGAGCCGAGCGGAGCTCGGTGAAGAGCGCGGAACACCCGAATTCAGGCTCCAACTGCGCTGGGATTTCGCGCTGTCTACGAGCCTTGGTTCGACGAAGTCCGCCGCGGGATCCGAGCGAGGGCTGGACCAGAAGGCGACCGCGACGGCTGGCGCGCATTCACAGCAAGAAAAGTAGCTCGAGGCAGCGCTTCGAGAAGATCGAGACTGGGAACAGAAAGAGGGCCTGATGATGAAACGCCTCATCGACGAACCGGTGCTGGAGAACACCGACAAACGTCTGGCGGCTCTGCTCCGTGCGGCAGCGCCGTTCGAAGTCGATCCGTTTCGCAGACGGCGCGTGCTAGTGAACTTGTCACGCTTACAGTCACCACGCGCATCGCATTTCTGGTCGCGACCACTGGTCGTGGCAGCGGTGCTCGCGAGCGGTACTGCGGGCGCGCAGCTCGGACGCGGCTACGCAGCGCACGGCAGCGGCTTTCTAGGCTCTCGGGCAGCGGTTCCGAGTGGTGCGCCGAACGACCAGCGCGAACCAAGTCCCACACCGCTGCACTCTGGACTTGCCTCGGTGAGGGTTGACCCGCCGACGGCCGGCACCCCTTTCGCCAATGAGCAGCCGGGCCAAGCTTCGACGAGCGGCACCCGCGCCGCCGCCAAGAGCGCCTCGCAGGCTCGGCCCGATTCGAGCGAGGATGCGGCAAGCCTGGTTGAGGCGATTCAAGCGCTTCGCGTAGAGCGCGATCCGTCACGGGCCCAAGCCCTCTTGAATTACTATTTGAGGACGCAGCCCAAAGGGGTGCTGTCGGAAGATGCGCTCGCGCTGTCCATCGAGGCGGCCTCCGCGCTGCGCGATCCGCACGCCGCGGATTACGCACGCCGCTACTTGGTGAAGTTTCCGCACGGGAAGTATCGGGCTTTGGCGGGTCGGGCCATCGCTCAGAAATAGACCAACGTTCGGCGTGACGTTGTTCTCGCAATCCGGTGCCACAGACCAAGGCGTGTATGGGCTCAGGGATGCGCGGCGTAGTAAGCGCCGAGCGCTCGAGCGACGTCTTGCGCGCCGGCATCGGTGTATTGAGGCGCAAGTCCGCCTTGCATGAAGTCGGCGCACTTTGGCACCTCGAACTTCGGCGCCTGCACGACCAAATTCGGATACTTGGCGGCCGTCGCAGCGATCGCCGCATCAACCCAGGCCGGGATGATCGTTTCGTTGCTGCTGCCGCCGGCCGCGCACACCACGTTCCCCGGCGCGCGCGTCAGCGTCATCAGCTCAATCTGCCGCAAGGTTCCATACTTTGCCCGCAAATTGGCGACGATCTTGCTCAGATCCGCCTGCCACTCGGCGGCCGTCGTGTACGACCAATTGACCGCGACGAACAGGACGCGGTCCGGTGAGCTCGCATTTTGCGCGCACGTGTGCGGCGGCCCGGGATACGGATCGAAGGCTTGATTCCAGCCGCTGTCGGCGGGGTCGGCCCAATAGTTCGTGTAGTGGTGCGCGACCCAGATCGACTCCCAGCGACTCCCATCCACGATTTGCAGGAAGCCACTATCGAACCATTGGCCCGTCGGAGAGACGCCAATCACCAAAGTACACGTGAACGACGGGCTCATGCCGCCGCTGCCGCCTGCACCCGCCGCGCCGTTGCCGCTCGCCCCCGCGACGATGCCGGCTCCGGCGGAGCCACCGGCAGATGTGCCAGCGAGCGAAGCTCCGCCATTCGCGCTGAGCGCGCCGCCCGCAGCGTCGGCGCCGAGCCCAGCACTGCCCGCAGCCGACGTTGTTCCGCCGCTGCTTTCAGGCGCGCCCGCGTGATTTCCTGCGTCCGCATGGCCCGCGCTTCCGCCGTCGCTCGCGCTGGCACCGCCGCTAGCGCCACTTGGCCCGGGGGAACTTGCGTCATTGCCGCACGCCGCAAGCACGCACAGCGCGAACACCGCCGGCATTCTGCGCACTGGTCGAACGAACATCGGTCACCTCCGGGGCTCAGCGAGCCGCAAGCTTCCACACTTCGCTACCGCCGAGCAGGAAACAGCCGAGCGGAAAATCGCTAAAATCAGGAACCGAATCGAAGCTGACGGGCTGACCATCAGCGGGTTTGCTACCCGAGCCTTGCGCGTAGCCGAGCGCGCCATTTTCGTGCACTGCGCTCGCCATGGCACACCAGGCGCGGCTCAGCGTGGGCCCATACTCGTTCGCATCCAAGAGTCCGAGGCGAATGCCCCAAGCCAAGCCGTAGGCGAACAGCGCCGTGCCGGTGAGCTCCGGGCCGCCGTGGTCGTCGGGATCGCCCAAGCTCACGTTCCAGAACCCGTCCGCGCGCTGAATTTTCTGGAGTGCGCCTGCCATGGCGCTGAAGTCGGCGACGTATTCGGCACGGTGCGCTTCATTGCTCGGGGTGATGTCGAGCACGCGCGTGAGCGCCGCAAACACCCAGCCGTTGCCGCGCGACCAATAGCAGGACTTGCCGTTTGGCGTGGTAAACGGCGGCTTGAACGTGGCGTCCCGCCACCACAGATGATTGGCCGTGTCGTAGAAGCCTTGCGTGGTCTTCGCGCTTTCGTAGAGCGCGTGCATCTTCTCGAAATAGCTGGTGCCCTTGGTAGCGACGCCGAGCTTCGCGAAAACGGGCATCGCCATTTGAATCGCATCGACCCAAGTCCAATCTCCACTGCTGGAGCTTGCGACCATTTTGTCGATGTCTGCCTTGATGTCGCGGGTGCGTAGCGGATCCGGCTCGATTTGGGCCAGATCGAGATAGGTTTGGCCGCAGCACTGGTTGTCCGCGCTGCGCGTGCTGGTTCCGCCGTAAGCGAGTTGCCACGGGTGGCTCGGGCTCGCGCCCCACTTCACCGCGTACTCGTAATAGCCGGCTTTGCGCGCGGCGTCCGGCTCGATGGCATAAAGCGCCAGCAAGCCTTCGAAGTAGACCGAGCGGGTCCACAGGTTGCTCGGCCGAGCCCTGTCGGTGACGATGTCGACGCTGGGGTCTGGCCACGCCTGCAAGAAGTGCTCGTTGCTGAGACGCAACGCCGCAAGCACCGCAGCGGGCTGCGGCAGCCCCGTGAGCGCAGGCCCCGCGCCGCAGACAGCCGATGCACCGCCGAAGCTCGCGGCCCCGGCACCTCCCGTCGTACTCGAACCGCCTGCACTGCTCGTCCCACCGGCGCTCGTGCCGGCTCCAGCCGGGTTGCCGCCATCCAGCTCGCTGCCACCACCCGAAGTGCCGCCGCTGTCGGCACCGCCCGCCTCCTCGCGACTCGCCGTGCCACTCGCGCCTGCGCCCGCCGATGCAGTGCCACCTGCTCCAGCCGAAGGCACAGTGCTGCTCGGATTCGCGGAGGGCGTGTGCTCGCCGCATGCCGCCAAACAGCACAGGCTACTCGCGATCAGGCGCGCGCCCGAGCTCCAGGATGCTACACCCATCATTGGTATTCAGGGGCTGCCGGCATTTTTTCGTGCAATTTTCGAGAGCGCGCACTGGCCGCTCGCATTTTTCGACAAGGATCGCGCCGGAGGCCCCTTACTATTCGTGCTGGCGTTCGATCGGCGAAGCCTGCTCACCGCCATGAAACAACACAGCCGTCGGATCGCTCTCGCAACCGCGCTGTGCGCCGTCGTCAGTGCGCCCATCGCGTGCTCGAGCTCGGAGCAAGCTCTGGACGCACGCGGCGGAGCCGGCAATGTCGCTGCGAGCGGCTCACCCGGCGCGCCGCACGGCGGAGCAGCCAGCGGCGGCAGCGGTGCGGGCAATGCCGGATCTGGCGGCAGCGCGGCTCGCGCTGGCGCGGGCGGCAGTTCTTCGATGGCGAGCGGCGGCAGCAGCGCGCTCGCTGGCACGGCCGGAATGCCGCCAGTCGGCGGCACGGGCAACAGCGGGGGCAGCGCAGGCGGCGGGCAACTGAGTGACGGCGTCGCGTTTGCCGCCGATCGAGTGGTGGTGACCGGAGTGCGCGGCACCACCTCGCCCGCGGCAGCGTCGACCATCCAACTTCACAACGGCGGCCAAACCGCCGCCTCGCTCAGCAGCCTGGCACTCAGCGGCACGAATCTAGCCTTATTTCGCATCGCGAGCCCCGCGGCGCTCCCCGTCACGCTCGCGGCCGGAGCAGATCTCGCGGTCACGCTCGAGCTGAGCACGAGCAGCGCAGAAATACCGCCCGCCCCCGCGAACAAAGATCAAGGCTCGGTCCTGCTCACGGCCACGTTGACGGCCACGTTCGGCACAAGCAAGCTGAGCGCGAACGTCTACGGGCTCGTGCTCACGCAAGCCAATTACGAGCCGACCCTGGGGCAAGTTTTGACCACGCTCGGGTACGCGCTGAACGTAGGCAAAGCCCAGAACAACTGGAACCCGAACACGTCCATGGATGCCACGAGCCTGCCGGGGCTCGAGGCCGGCAGCGATGAAGTGGCGGCATCCCACTTCGTCAAAGCGGGTGCGGGCAACGTCGAGCTCCAGGTCGTGGCGCGGTTTTCTCCAGTGGGTGAGCTGCCCTATGGTTGGTATTCTACGACGAGCGGCTGCCCCAGTGGTTGCACCACCGTTGGCTCGATGGCACGGATCGGCGACGCGCAGACTTCGGACAAGGCCCGCATGGTCTATCCGCCGCTCAAGGCCGGCAGCGCCACGGAGTTCGATCCCGGCTCGGCGCCGTTCGGGATTTGGATCTACTCCGATCAGAAGACTCAAAAGTTCATGGAGGGCGGCAATATGCTGAATGGCGATTGGGACTACAGCCAAGATGCCCTAAATTCTCCGGCAAATGTGCACCGCTTCAAGAGCTACCCACTCAAAGACGCGACCGGCACCGCCGTGCCCCATAGCTATCTCGTCGCGGTCGAAGAGGCCGGCAATGGCGACTATCAAGATTACGTGTTCGTGCTCAGCAATGTCACGGCGATGCCGTAACGCAGCGCACTCGGAGCTCGACACTGTCTAGCCCGTACAACGCGTGGCCGTGATCGAAGTAGACTTGCCACGCCATGCCGGCGGCGCCGCCGAACGAAGACGAACTCCAAAACGCTTCACTCGGGGTATTCGGAAACGCGCTCTGGTCGATCAGCGGGGGCAAAAGGGCGCGCTCGTCGATCAGGGTCAGGAGCTCGGGCATGCTCGGCACGCGCCAAGCTTTCCCGGCCAAGCCGAGCCTACCGCAATAGGCACGCGCCGCGTCGAATGCCAGCGCGTGGTCCGATACCGCGCGCGCCCAGGTGAGCCCGGTGCCCAGATCGCGCACCGCGTCTGTTTGTACGTCGTAGTGCGCCAAAAGCGCGGACTTTTGTGGGTCCGCGCGCACGCAGCGCAGCGAAAATTGGTTCGAGATCAAGTCGGTCTTCGGATAACCGAAGTAAAAATAGACGTACCAAGCCGATTGCGGCTCGCCTGCCGCGGCGGACGACGTCCAAAACCAGTCGCTCGGCGTGTTCGGAAAAGCTGCGACGTTGATCGCCGGCTGCGTGCGCGTCAAATCGAGGATCGACGCGAGCTCGATGCGTGAAGGCAGGCGCCAATCGTCGTAGCCCGCGAGCGTGAGCTCGTCGCAATTCCGCTTCGCGTCGGCGAACGTCAGCAGTTTGCCGGCGGGGGACCGCTGCCAAGTCAGCCCGGTCACGCGATCGAGCACCACGCCCGAAGTGCGAGTATCGAAGCTCTGCTGATTGGGCAAGCCAGGGCCAGAGTTCGGCATCGGCCAAGTTGCCCAGGCCGCGGTCGTATCCAGCGCGGGCCCGGGAGACGCGGCGTCATCGTTGGCCGACGACGCCGGCATGGCTGGCGCGTGGCTATTTGCAGGGACACCGCTATCTTGGGTACTCCCTGCCGACCGCTGGTTGTCGCGACAACCACAGGCGCTGGCCCCGATCAAGGCGCACGCCACGGCAAAGCGAGCTCGAAGCACCGGCTTCAGATCGGCTCGCCGTCGGACGGCAGTCGGTACAGGAACGCCTTCGAGGCCAAGAGCGAGGCCAGCATATCGCGCAGCGAGAAGCCCGCGGTCTTGGCGCCCGCGCGATAGGCGGCCTGGAGCGAACCCGCGTCTGCGGCGGTCTCCAAACGGCCGAGCACGTAGCGCGACCATTGCCGGTCGACGCAGGCTTGCGCTTCGGAGCTGGCGGCGAGCTGCTTCGCCAATTCCACCGCGTTATTGAACTTGAACGTGCTGCCGCCGTCCAGGCCCGCGGCGAGCAGCGGGCTCGCGAACGTACCCGTCGCGTCCACCGGTTGGTTCGCGTCGGTCGTGCGATAACGGCCGACGCCGTCGTAGTTCTCGAACGCGAAACCCGGCGGATCGAAGACGCTGTGACAAGCCCTGGCGCACCCGGACGAGCCGTGCACATCGTACGCTTGGCGCGTCGTGCCACCGCCAGTGAAGTTCACACCCGGCACGTTCGCGGGCGGTGCGGCCATCGTGCCGCAGAGCGCCTTGGTGTAAATCGCAAGCCCGCGGTAAACGGGATTGTCCGCGACGGTGTCCTGAATCCCAGCCAAAAACGCGATCTGCGTGAAGATGCCCGCGCGCTGGGTCGGATCGAGGCTCACCTTGGCAAAGCCTGTCTCGGGCCCGGCCACGCCGTAGATCGCTGCCAAATCCTTGTTCACGAAGGCATAAGGCGCGGTGTACAGCGTGTTCAAGGTTCCGTCGCCGGGCGGCATATAGACCGAAGAGACGAACTGGCTGAACTCGGTTTGCAAGCTCTGCGCTGCGGCAGCCGTCAGAGGCGAGTTGTCTTTGGCGGCAATGGTGCCCAAATCCGTGACGTGAAAGCCCATGTTGAACAACCACTGCAAGTGGAAGCTGTACAGAGCCTGAGCTGCGCGTGGATCGGCAATCATGCGCTGGGCCTGGGCCACGACTTGCGCGGCAGTCGCGAGCTGCCCGTCTTGCGCGGCCGTGAGCAGCGGGTCGTCGGGCATGCTCTCCCAAAGCGACGTGGCCAGGCGAGAGGCGATCTGCCACTGTGAAAGTGGGACCAAACCGTCAGCGCCCCTCACCGGCTTCGTGGGACCGAGCTCCCAATGATACAGAAAATTGGGCGACTGAAGCATGGCTTTGGTCACCGCGCCGATCGCATCGATGAAGCTGAAGCTGTCGTCTTTGCGGACGGTCGAGAAGAGCGTCAGCAAGTCAGCCTGTTCTTCCGCTGCCAGCGGGCGCCGATAGGCGTGCAGCCCGAACGTGCTGATGAACTGGGTGGCACACGACGATTCTTCTGCCGCGCTGGGAGCCGTGCACCCGGTCGGGAGCACGAACTTTCCGGTATTTTTGCCGGCGGCCAAGGCTTGAACCGCGGCGTCGACGAGCGTGTCCGCGGTCTGGTTGTATTCCACCACGTGGTAGCTGGACACGCTGCTTGGCGAAACGAAACCGGTGCTAGCGGGTTCATCGGGCGACCACGGGTTGGCTCCAGAAGCCGGCGAGGTCGTGTCCCCGAGCAGCTCGGCGAGGATGTGATCGTACTCGCGGTAAGTCAGGCGACGCATCACGAGCGTGCTCGCGCTCTCGGGCAGCGCGGGGCCGGTGGCGGAAATCGGCACCGCAGAGCCGGTCGCGTCGCCCCCCGCGGAGGTCGCGGATCCGCTCGATCCGGCGCTCGCGCCCATGGTTTCGCTTCCGCCCCCCGGATCGCTAATCCGCCCAGTACACGCCACCGCGGCAAACGTGGCGAGCACTGCGCACGAACAGTGCCATGATCGTGGGAGTCTTCGCGCGTTCATCGATCTCGCCCGTGCGTTCGTTTGGACCATGATTACCCCTTGAGAACGCTGAGCTCGCCGCCGTACATGGCCGCGCCGAAGGTTTGAGTGGACGCGCCCATCGCGTTGCACAGCGCGATCAACACCCCGTTGTTCGGCGTGCCCGGCGGCAGCGCCAGACTGCGGCCGGTCTTGAAATAGCCCCCGCAGCTGCCGGCCATCACCACCGGCACGCCGGTCGTCTCATGCGTGCCCGTGCGCATGTTGTTCATGCCCACGACAACGCTGCTATCGAGCATGGATTTTCCCGACGGATCCACGATGCTCTTCATTTGGCCAATGACGTAGGCGAGCTGGCTTTGGAACCAGGTGTCGCACACGACCTTGTCCGCCACGTTGCGATGCGCAATCGCGTGAAAGCCGTTCACGTCGCCGGTGTTCGCATCGCCTGGATTGGGGCCGCCGGATTTGTAGTTGCAGGGCGGCCAAGACAAGATCAAGTGCGCGGCTCCCTGATCACCGATTTGCATCACCGCCACGCGCGTGAGATCTGCGGCGAACGCGGCGACCGTCAGATCCATGTGCAACTTGGCGATGATCGGAATGTTGTCGGTATTGTGGAACGCGACTTTGGTCCCGGTCGCGGCCGCGGGCACGCCGCACGCTGCGCCATTGCCGGTGGTCACTGGCCCGTCGCCGGTCGAACCCATCCCGGTGCCCATCACCCCCGCGAGCCCCATCTCGATATCGCGGACGTAGCCTAAATGCGCCTCGATGTTGGCCTTGTCCGCCGTGCCGACGACACCGGCAAAGCGATTGAGATCGCCCATCACCGAGTCGAGGATGCTCTTTTGCGCGGCCTTCTTGTAGTCGACCATCGGTGCCGGCGTGCCGGTCGGTGCCGGCGTGCCGGTCGGTGCCGGCGTTTTGATGTTGCCTTGAATGTAGGTAGTAAACACGTGATACGGGTCGAAGTCGGGCGTGACCGATTGACCCGCGGCCGACCACGACAAGCGCGCGGTGCTGTCGACGAACGCGCCCTGATTCAGACTCACGAGCCCGCCATAGCCGCCCGCTTTGAGCTTGCTGCCAATGAACTGATCGATCGACGGTCCGCCGGCGACGTCGTTCGCGGTGCTGCTGCCCGCGCTCTTGTACAGCGCGCCGGTCAAGATGCCGGGATAGCAAGCGTGCCCGGTCGTCTCACTGTGCGGCCCGTCCCTGAGGAATTTGTAATCGACGCCGTTGAGCAGCAATAGATCGCTTTGATACGGCTGGAGCGAGGCTTGAAATGGCGCAAGCTTCCAGTTCGACGGATCGGTCCCGGGCTCCGACCATTTGTTGATGCTGCTCAGCATGCCGTCCGGCCAGACCAAGACGTACATGCGCTTGATTCCGCCTGCGAGACACTGCGCGTCCGCCGGGTCCGATTCGAGCAGCGGCAGCAACGCCATGCCCGCGCCCAAGGTCTTCAGCAGATTGCGACGCGAGAAACGCAGGTCACGCTTCATCATAGATCCTCGTGCAGGTAGAGCGCTGCCATGGCTCGCCCAACCGCGGCGCTGGCGCCCGCTCGGCAAAACCCGGCTCCTAGATATGAAGAGGGAGCGATCGAGCGCTGACTTGCCGAAAGTTCAGCGGTGCCGACGAATCGAGCGGGCCTCGAAAATTCGCCCTACTCGAGCGGAACCGCTGGCTCTCGATTCGCGCCGCGTTCTCCGGGCTCATGCCTTCTTTTGGGCTCTGGCATCGCTCTTCACGAGCCAGTTCTTCAGCTTCCTCCGAGCCTTGTAGATGCGCGCCCAGACCGTGCCCAGCGGCACGCCCTGGATCTGCGCGATCTCCTCGCCCGAGTAGCCGTCGATCTCGAACAGCACGAGCGCCGCGCGTTCGGATTCGTTCAGCCTGCTGAGCAGGCGCTCGAGCAGGGCGCTTTTCTGCTGAGTCTCGAGCTCGTCGGCGGGCGACGCGCCCTCTTTCACCAGACTCTCGGGCAGCTGCGCGCCGCCGAACAGCAAGTGCCTGACCCACGACAGCCGCCGGAAATCGCGCACGCGGCGGCGCGCGATCTGGTAGAGCCAGCCCGGCAAATTCTCGCCGTCGAAATCGCGCAAGCGGCGGTGCACGACCAAAAATACGTCCTGCACCAGATCGTCACGATCCGCCTCTGGGCCGCCCATGGCGCGGATCCAGTGCGAGACTTGGTCGAACCAGTCCTCGTAAATGGCGCGGAATTCCAATGAATTCGACGGCTCAGTGCCGCCTTTTCCGGCCTTTTTCACACGCGCCGCCGGCGCGCGCCCGCGGCCACCAAGAATCCCAGCGTCAACTCGCGCCGCACCGGGGCGCTCGCGTGGACGCACGGCTCAACGCTCAGCCAGACCAATTTCGAAGCATCGTCGCCGAGGCAGGCCACTCGAGAGCTCCGCGCCAGCCTTGAGATTTAGTGCTCGTTCGCGCAGGGCACATTCCGGATTCGGCGGCGCCGTGCTCGAAGAGCTCGGCCACGGCTCACCTAGCCCGCCTTCGTTGGGCCGCAACCGACGACGCGGCACAGGCACAGCTCGAACGGCGAGCAAACCCGGCGCGCGAGCCCGGGCGCAATGACTCGATGACATGGGGTTTACTCTCCCGAAAGAGGGGGCACGGTTCAAAAAACTTCACCGAAATCTGTGACCCCTTGTCGGTGAGCTGGGATTGCGGCCTGGCGCGTGCTTGGGCTGGAAGTTTTTTTGGGTCAGCGGACGCGGACCGGGCAGGCCCGTCGCGTAGCTCAGAGGCCGCCGCCTCGCGCAGGATCTTGGCAAAGGGTATCCTTGCTCGCCATGGGGTCTAGAGCGCGCGTTCTCGCCGTGTTCCGCCGAACTGGGTTGCTGTTGAAGCAAGACAAGGCGCTGCCCAATCTCGTCAGCGTCATCACGGGTGAATCGCTCTCTGCATCCTGGTGGTCGCACCCACGCGCCAGCGAAATCTACTCTGCGCTCGAGCAGCTCGCGACGCGCACGGACGTCATCGAGACCAAGCTCCTCGCAGGCAAAGTGACGTTCGTACTAGAGCCGCTCTGGCCCGCACTGCTCGCGGTGGCGACGTGCCGTGAACCGTGGCAGCTCGCCAGCCTGTCGCTGACGGCGAAAAGCCTGCTCACCCGCGTGGAGCGCGCTCGCGAGCTCGAAGCGAGCGGCGCGGTCGTGAAGGAGCTCGAGAAGCGGCTGCTGCTTCGGACGATCCAGCGCCACACGGCATCGGGTAAGCATGTACTGGTGCTCGAGAGTTGGGCGCGCTGGGGCGAGCGCTCTGCCGTCAAGGCGCTACCCGTCAGCGAAGCAAAGGCGACGCTGGAGCAGGCGGTGACGGCACTGGGCGCGCCGCTGGCTGCTTTGCCGTGGCAAGCGAGGCAGCGCGCGCAGCCAGCCGCCGCGACGATGCGTCGTCGCACGAACGCGCGTTGACCGAACCGCCACCGCCGCGCCCCGAGCTAGCCGGTAAGACCGGCGAGCGGGGCGGTGTCCTTGAAGGCGTCCTTGCCGAAGCTGGTCAGGTTGACGCCCATGGCGTTGGCGATCGAGATCAGCACCTTGGTGGGGTTGGTGGCGGGGAGCTGCAGATAGCGGCCCATCTTGAAGTAGCCGCCGGTACCGCCCAGAATGACGTTGGGCAGATTGGTATTGGAGTGCGCGTCGCCGTCACCGTGTCGGTTGAACCAGTAGATGGTGGTCTGATCGAGCAAGGTCTTTCCAGTGCCGTCGGGAGTCGCGGCGAGCTTGCTCATCAAGTAGGCGATTTGCGAGGCGATCCACTGGCTCATCTTCATGTACTTGTCGAGCTTCGCTTGGTCCGCGCCGTGATGGGACACGAAGTGCATCGGATCATTGAAACCGAGCCAGGGCATGCGCAGACCGCCAGCGTCACCCCCCCCCGGATAGCCGAACGAGACCGACGCGACCTTGCTGATGTTGCAGGCAAACGCCGACGAGATGATGTCCAGATAAAAGGGCGCTAGCATTTGCGTGTCGGAGCCGGTGCGAATGGAGGTGTCGTCGGTCGGGACGGCTGTTTTCGTGGGCTGTGTGCAGCCGCTGGTTTGCATCTTGAACTGCTTCGACTTGCGATCTTCGTATGTGCGGAGCGAGCTCAGATGGCCGTCGAGCAGCTGGCGATCGTACGCGCTTAGCTGCGGTTTCAGGCCGGCAAAGCGACCATGCAAGTAGTTGCTGAGCGCGGTGAGCTTGTGCTGATCGGCCAGGCTGCCGCTTTGACTCATGACCGGCATGCCGAAGACGCGATTCCACGCCTCGTCCGGCGTGGACATTCGCTTGAGCGGCGTGCCGTCATCCGCGAAGTTGATGTCCGACGGCGTATCGCCCCCGACCGGGTGAATACCAAAATTCAAGGTGGCAAACGGGCTGTCGGCTTTGACGGCCTCACCGATCACGGTATCGACCGAAGGACCGTCCAGCTTGTTCACGGCCGAATCTTGCGGCGAAATGTAAGGGATGTCGCCACTCGAGCCTCGGCCGCGACCCGAGAGACAGACGACGGCTTGGTGCTGAAGGGGCACGTGGTCGGCCCCGACGGTGCCGCCGCAACCCGTACAATAGGTCAGCCCCGTTCCGCCAATCGGCGAGTTGCCGTTCATCTGTGGCCCCAAGATCAGGATCTTGTCCTTGAATGGCTCGAACGGAGACAGGATCGGACTGAGCTGAAAGCTGTTCGTGTTACCGGTGGGCCAGAAGGCGTTCTGGTTGACGCCGTCCGGGGTGTAGATGAACACGGCAAACTTCGAGGTCGTGCTGGTCTGTGCTCTGGCCGCGCCCTCGAAGAGCTCGAGCGCGGGCAGCGCCAAGGCGGCACTGCCGAGCAATTGGAGGAGATCTCGCCTGCGCAGACGGTCGTGGATTGACAGCTTCATCACGGTGTTCCTTCGGACAAGCGGAAACGGAATGAGTCGGTGTTGGCGATCGACATCACCAGCGCCAAGAGATCCCCCGACGGCACGAAATCCTGCTTCAGGGCGTCGACCGAGCACGCATCCTCGTCGGCGGCCAAACGCGATACGGCATACTCGAAGTACTTCTGCGCGAAGCAGGCCTTGACGTCCTGACTCTGGGCCATGCGCGAGAGCAGATCGCCTCCGGTAGCAAACGCGCCGTCCAGATCGCCGGCGCCACTCATGGTTCCCGACGTGTCGGTCGCTTTTCCGCTATCGGCAGTGCGGTGGCGCCCGACTTGATCGAAGTTTTCCAGCGCGAAGCCGGGCGGATCGATCAGGTCGTGACACGACGCGCACAGAGCGACCTTCGTGTGCTGGTCGAGCCGATCGCGCGTGGATAGCCCCGCCGCGACCGGCGGCAGTGGCGGAATGACGACGCCTGCGGGCGGCGGCGGCAAGCTCTGACACAGGATGGTCCTGCGGATGAACAGCCCGCGAGAAATCGGGTTGCTTTGGTCAGGCCGAGCCAGCAGCGCCATCAAACCGGGGTGCGTGAGGATGCCGCGTCGCTCCTCGCTCGGCATCTCGGTCGGGCTGAAGGCGGTGTCGGTGCCGGGCAGTCCGTAGAACGTGCGGAGCGTGCCGTTGAGGTAATAGCTCGTGCCAGAGAAGAGGCTCGAGACGTTGGGCGGCGTCATGCCTCGATACAACTCTGTCGCGCTCATGAGCAGCGAAGTCCGCAGCGAGCTCGCGATATCGGTCGTGAAGGCCGGGTCGTCGCGGGCGACCTCGCGAAATCCGCCGAGATTGAGCCACGACGTGTAAAAGCCGGTGACGCCGCGCAAAAACCGCGGATCCTTCAGCATCCGATCCAGCTGCGACTGGAGCCCCGCGCTGTCGAGCAGCGCGTCCGAGCTCGCCGCGGCGTAGAGCGCGTCGTCCGGCGTCGAATCCCAGATGAAATACGAGAGGCGACTCGCGAGCTCGTACGGCGGAATCGCGACCAGCTTGCCGCTGACCTCGGCGGTTTGCAGCTTGGACAACTGGTACAAAAAGTCGGGCGATTGCAGCACCCCACTCAGAAACCACTCGACCCCGGTCGCAAAGTCCTTCTCCTGGACCCCCGCGTCGAACAGGGTCTGAAGCTCCGCGCGTTCATCCGTCGCGAGCGGGTGGCGGTAGACCTGGGGTCCAATCTTGTCGATGATCTGTTGCTCACACGCGGTGGCGTCCGCTGGCGGCGATACGCACGGCGACCAGTTTGCCAACGAGAGCACGGCCTGGTGAGCGATGTCAGCCGCTGCGTTGGCCCGCAGCTCCACGCCCAGATCGTCGAGTTGCGTCGCGACGCCACCGCCGAAATTCTTGGCCGGATCGCCGTCGACCTTGACCAGATCCGTGACCGTATTGTCGTACTGACTCGGCGTCAGCAAGCGCGCGTGGAGCGCGGGCGCGTGCGGCGCTTGGCAGTCGATCGCCGTCGCGCCCGCACCGCCGCTGGTGCCGGTGTCAGCCCCGCCGCCGCTCACGCTCGTTGGGACACCGTTATTGCCACTGCCCTGCCCGCCGAGGATCTCCCCCTTGCACGCGGCAAGCGAAACCATCAGCGCGAACCAAGGCTGTAGCGCCGCTTTGGAAAACCTAGCCCGAATCTTCATGGTTTATTGCCGATCGCAACGACTTGCTTGCTGCTGTGGTGATAGAGAACGCCGTCTGCAAAGCTCGGCCCTGCTAGGCTCCACGTTTGCCCGAGTGGACCGAGATCGCCGATGCCCAAGATCGCGGTCTCGTCGAGCACCTTCGCGCTCGCGTCGATGACGTAAGTGATGCCCAGAGTGGTGCCGAAATTCTAAGACGACAACTAGTTACGGAAAGGGTGACTCGTAGACACCGAGTTCGGCGATCGCAGGAACCGCACGCGACTCGGTGATGACCAAGGCGAGCCGGCTTGCCGTAACCTCTCCCACGCGCTGCAGCTTGCGCTCACCGATCACGGTACCGCTCGCGATCGTCGTCCACGCGCCGTTCGATTTTGCTTCGAGACGATACTGCGTGGTGCGCTCGCCGAGCGCGATCGGCTCTTGCAGGCTCACCACGTTGAACGTCGTGTCGGACCCGAAGTCGAGCTCGAGCCGCGCGCTCGTCTGATCCGCACCCGCGGCCCAAAAGGTATCGAGCTTACCGTCGACGGCCTGTGACGGTGCGCGCTCGGCCGAGCCCTCGAAGCTGGAATCGGCGGATGCAGGCCGGCCTGCCGCGAGGTTGCTCTTGTAGATGGTGCGGATGGCAGCGCCGAACTCGTTCAGCTCCGCCACGTCCGGATCTGCGAGCAGGCCCTGGTTGTTGGGCGGCACGTCCAACAAGAGCCGGCTATTTCGCCCAACCGAGTCGTAATAGAAGTCGAGTAGCTGGCTCAACGGCTCGAGCTGCGTATCTTCGCCGGCATGCCAAAACCATCCGGGGCGAATGGCGTACGCGGCCTCGGCCGGATACCACACCGGTGTCTGGCTCCCCGGGATGGAGACGACGCTCGTTTGATCGGTGACGACGACGGGCTCGGCCAAGCCCCGTCCAACATTTCGAACGTCGGCATGCCCGGAGATCACGAAGTTGCCAACGTCGATCAAGGCATGCGGCTGCAAACGGCGCACGAGCGAACGGACGGAATCCCAATCGAAGTCGGGTGGAAGGCTGGGCCCACTCCAGATCCAGACCTCGTCGAGCGCGCCATAGTTGCTGAGCAACTCCGTGAGTTGGCAGTCGAACACCGCTTGATAGGCCGGCGTGCCGTACGTGGGATCGTGCCGATCCAGAGGTGAGAGCGCGAGACCGACGCGAATGTTGGCTCGGTGAGCGGCATCGACGAACTCTTGCACCACGTCACCCGCGCCGTTTCGCCAAGGGCTCGCCGCTACTGAATAGTCCGTGCATCGGCTTGGCCAGAGACAGAAGCCGTCATGGTGCTTGGCGGTCAGCATGGCCTGGCGAAAGCCGGCGTTCTGCAGCGTGCCCAGCCACTGGCTCGCGTCCAGCCCCGTGGGGTTGAACAGCGTTGGACTCGCTTTTCCGTCACCCTGCTCTTGGTCGACGAATGTATTGATGCCAAAGTGCAGGAACGCGGACAGCTCTTGGGTTTGCCAGGCGAACTGCTCGGCCGTGGGGAGCGGCGCAATGGGATCTGGTGTGGGGATCCCGGGAGCGTCGCTCAGCACCGATCCCGAGTGTTCGACGCACCCCCACGCGCTCAGCAGCGCTGGCAACGGCAGCCAACACTGGGCTTGCACATAGAAGGACATCGCTTTTAGCCGGCTCCGGATAGACAATGACCGCGACCTTCGAAGATGGCTCAGCGACACACACTTTTCCACGTTCATGAGCTCGCCTCCGCTAGCGCAGCGCGGCGCCGAGACCGAGGCCACTCCAAACTCCCGTTGCAAGAACGTCGCGTCCGCCAGCAACCGTTCCTCTGACGCCGAACATGTGTGCTCCCACGGAAAACGAAAGCAGCGGGTGGACACGCGAGTGCGGCCAGGCGGAAAGCTCGAGTGCCAGCTCGGGCCCGCCCCAAAATCCCCGTTCGCGCGCGCCGGTGGTCGCCGTGTTCGCCGCAGCACCGCTCAGCCAGACGTAACCGGCGCGCGCGCCGAGGCTCACTCTGGGCTGGAGCCAGCCCGTTCCGAAAGAAACGCCGAGCGCGCCCGACAAGCTCGGCATCGTGAGCGCGATCGTGCCCGTGGGGCGCGCCAACTCCGCATAATCCGCCAGCGCATCGAAGCGCAGAAAGAGCCGCGAAGAAGTCCAGATCGCCATGCGAGCGCCGCCGCCGTACGTCAAATCACGACTGGCGAGCAGGTGGGCGTCGAATACGGCAGCCAATTCCAGCGGTCGGGGCGCGATCGCCCGACGCGCCGCCTCGCGCGCGGCCGGTGACGCGAGCGGCGCCGACGGCGGTGCTTTGGGCTCGGGATTGCTTTCGAGCTCGGACCAGCTCGCGACCACGAGCTCGGCCAGCGCCAGCGCCAACAGACGCGCCCGCGCGCTCGGTGCCGCTTGCGAGAGCGCCACCGTGCGTTCGAGCGATTTGCCGGTCGTGGGATCGATGACGCGCAAGTCCACGGTCCGCGCTGCGCAGGTCGCGGTGATCTGAGTCGTGGTCTCGTCGGGTGTCGTGTCAATCAACGCTGCGCGCAGCTCGATCGCGGCGATCCGCCGGGCCTCGTGAGCGAGCACCGGATCGCAACCGAGGACGGCAATCGACACCCGAGGTCGTTCGTCAGCGGGCGAGCCGGCCGCGGGCGCAGCGAGGAGCGCGAGCGCCACGCCCAGTGCGCTAGTAGCCGGCGCCGTCAGTCGAGCCCGCCGAATTTCGAAACCGCCTTCGCTCGCCGTCCCTTGGGGTAGCGGACTTGATATTCGCGCGCAAGCTCCCGGCAGCGCGTGATGTCGCCCGCGCGCGATGCCGCCTCGACCTCGCGTGCCAGCGCGTCTTCGGCGAGAGGCCCGCCCGCGGCGCGCGCGCGGGCAAACGCGTCGGCGGCCTCGCCCGGACGGCCAAGCTCGTCGAGCAGCACGCGGCCGAGCGTGAATGCGGCAAGCCCCGAGCGCGGATCGCTCGCATGTGCCCGCACCACGCGTTCGAGATAGGGCAGCGCTTCCGCGGGATAGCCTCCGAGTCGAGCCACGTCCGCCGCTAGCAGGAGATCGGCGGCCTCATCGCGCACGACATTCGGCCCCGCCTTTTTGAGCGCTGCGTGCGCCTCGTCGTATTGACCTTTTTCGGCCAACTGACGCCAAGATGATGGCACAGGTCCAGTCGGCGCGTTGCTCGACTTCTCGGGCTCTGCCGGCGCGATCGGCGCGACTGCGACCTCTAGCTTACCGCCGGTAGCAATCTCGTTCTCCGCGCCTCGTGCACGCACCGTGACTTGCCCTTGCTCGACCGACACTTCCAACCGATCACCAGCCAGGTATTGCACCGTGAACGTCGTGCCGACGTCTTCGACCACGACGTCGCGCGCGGCCACGACGAACGGATGCTGCGCGTCGTGCGAGACCGTAAATCGAGCGCCGCCCGCGCGCAGCTCGAACCCGCGCCCCGGGTGATCGGCCATGGGCTCGAGCACCGTGTCTTGCGACAAGCGCGTCACCTGGACCGCGTCGCTAGCCTCGGTGGACGGGGGGGGCGCGGGGGACCGAACCAGCGAAGTCAGATCGCCGGGCGCGTGCGGGCGCAGGCTCACGAACGCGACCCAACCCATGGCCAGCGTCAGCAGCGTGAGGCCGGCCGAAGCGCGCATTGCCGTGCGCCGCCTCAGCGCGCGTTGCGCGAGCCCAACGCGCGCCGAGCGATCGCGTTCGGGTCCCCAGCCTGGCTCGACTTTTTTGGCCAGCGCACTCCATTTCTCGTCAGTCATCACGGAACACCTCGTCAATCACGCTCTTGGCGGCGGCCACACGCCGCTTGGCGGTGGCGAGACTGCAGCCGCACGCAGCCGCGACTGCGTCGAGCGGCTCACCTTCCAAATGGCGCAGGGACCAGGCAAGCCGCTGATCGGTCGGTAGCCCTTCGAGCACCTCGTATAAGCGAGCGAGCACCGCGTGCTCCTCCGCCGTTGCGCCGCGCGCCGGCACGTCACCGCTGCCAGGGCTCGCATGAAACAGCGCGCGGAAGCGGCGCCTCAGCAGCTTGCGTTTGACGACACGGGTCGTCACCGTCGCGAGCCAGCCGCGGGCCTGAATCAAGTCCGGAATTTTGGCGATGCGCCGGGAAGCCAACCAAAAGACATCCTGCACCACATCGTCCAAATCGGAGTCGCCCGAGCCGAGCAAGCGCGAGGCGAGTCCCGCAACATACGCCGAGTACCTGCTGAAGAGCACCTCGAACGTGACCGGCTCGCGACGGGAGATATCCGCCGTGCCCGGAACGAGCGAGAGGTGCGACTTGGGCAGCATGTACGGGAAAATGACCGCATCATCAAGATACGGCTCAAATCTCGTGCCGCTCAACTCGATTTACGGCTTCGCACCAAAGAGCGCGCGGGTTTAGCGCCCAGATCGCGCTCCGCGCAGCGGGGCGCCCGTTACGTCCCAAGAACGGAAAATTCCACGCCCGCAGCGCCGGCGCGCGCCACTCCTCGAGTGACGCCGCCGGTGCCCGTCGGCCCAATACTCCGACCGCTCAGAAGTGCGCGCCTGCGGAGCTGGGCTTGTACGCAGCGAAGCCGTTGAGGTGCAACGTGCCGTCTGAGGCGCGCGAGATCTTGCTCGGATCGAGGTTGGTAAACGAGGAGGTCGACGCATTCTTGACGTTCCCGCTCTCGGTCCCGCCGCTTTGCTGCCACTTCCCGTTGGCGACCGAATTGGTGATGTTGGCGCCCACACCGCTCGCTTGGCTGTCGTTGAACGCGAAGTTGGCGGAAGCGTTATTGACGCCCGTGTCGTTCGACAAGTTCACTCGTGACATGTTGTGGTTCTCGTCGAAGCCCTTCGATGGGTTGTTGAATGCGACGCTGTTTTTCACGGTATGTGCCCCGCCACTCGTCAAGTTGCTGCCCAACTTGAAGCCGTTGCCGTTGCCCGCGCGGGTCGAACCGATGTACCCGTTGTGATACGAGATCGAATTTTCGATCGTCACCGGGTTCGAGCCAGACGCCACCTTGGGAAACAAATCCCAACCGTCGTCCGAGTTGTCGTGCGCCACGCAGCCGTAGAAGCTATTGCCGGGGCCGACGTTGATCTTGGCGGCAAAACCGTCCGCGTCACCGCCGGACGAGGTGTGCGTGTCGTGGTTGGCGTACGAATCGCAGTTGATGATCTTGTTGTTGGACGGGGCGGGTGCGCCTTCCGTCTCCTTGCCCGAGATCTGCAAGCCCGTGTCGTAGTTGTCGTGAAACTTGCAGCGCTCGACCGTGTTGCCGCTACCCACGATGTGCACGCCGTTGTCTCCAGCGCGCATGATCGTCAGGTTACTCAGCCGATTGTTGCTGCCCGTGATGTCGATGCCGTAGGCGTTGTCCGTGCTCTTGCTCTGCCCATAGTCGAGCGTGGCTCCCGAGGGCGCGCTGATGGTCACGTTCGACGCCGAGAGCACCAGCTTCGCGCTCATTTTGTAGACACCTGCCGCGAGCGTGATCACATCCCCGCTTTTGGCACCCTTCACGGCGCTGGCGAGCTCCGATGCCGTCGCAACGGATCGCGTGACCGCTTCATCGGCCTGGTCTGCCAGATCCGCCTCGCTCGCGGGCTCGAACGCACAACCAGCCAACGAAACGGCGCTGACGCCCAACAACGCTGAGGCCACAAACTTCTTCATACGCAGTTCTCCTAAACAGCTCGCCGGCATGGCGACGCTTTCGAGGTGCGCTTAATGCGAACGCTCACCGCGACCGATCGCGTGTGAGCGCGATTTCACGCCGCGAATCGCGCGAAAAATACGCGCGCTGCCGCTCTTGCCGCAGAAAAGCAGACTCACTCGAACCACGCGCGCAGCGAGCGTGCGCGATCACCAAGCACTGGCTTCCTTACGTCGTATCGCGCGGCGCTCTTCGCACTCGGGGTGAACGCGTCTCGACTCGACGCTCGCCGATGGTCAGCTCCATGCCGCGCGCGCCACCGCCGCGATACGCGCCCCTCCGCGATACGCGGGCACTCCAGCGAGTGAGCGGACGAGTCGCGCAGGCGTCGTGCTCTTCCGGTCGAGCTCCGCCTCGCACTCTGTGAGCCCCGAACCTCAGTTTACGGCCGATCCACCGGCCGATTGACTCCGCACTACCTGGCGACGCACATCGGCGGCGCGGGCATCGCGGCTCAAAACTTCTGCTCGAGCCGGCATATCGCGCACCGGAGCTCGCCGTGATCTTGCCCTCGGGCGTCGCCGGGCTTTGGTTCGCGCGTGGAATTTCCAGAGACCGAGGTACAATGTCACAGGTATACGCTTGAACTCGAGCTCGGGAAGAAGACTTGCGGCCGTGCGCGGCATGGCTCCTCTGCTGTTGCTATTGGTCGTCGCAACGGGTCACGCGCTGCCCGCGCTGCTCAATCCCGCGGATTTACACTCTGACGCCGCGGTCGTCGGCTTGCAGGCTCGCCATTTACTGCAGGGTGAGTGGTCGTGGTTCCTGTGGGGCAGCGGCTATCAGACGTCGACCGATGCGCTGATCGCCGCGCTGCTGTTTCGAGTGCTTCACCCGACGCCGCTCGTTTTGATGTTGTCGGCGTTCCTCGGGCACCTGCTGCTCGTGACCTGCGCGTTCGGCACGCTGCGTCGGCATTTCGACGGCTGGTCGAGCGCGCTGCTCGTCACGCCCTTGGTGATGACCACCGGGCCCTTGCACACCTACATGCTCAGCCCGCCGCGCCAGGCAGCGCTGACGCTGGTCTTCTGCGCGATCTGGCTGCTCGACGGCGCGGCCCGCTGGCGGCATTCGGCGGCTGCGCTCCTGGCGGGCACATTCGTCGCCGGGCTCTCGAGCTTCGCCGATCCGTACGCGCTGCTCTTTCTGCCGGGCCTTGCGCTGTTCGTCGCGCTGAGCGCGGGCACGTGGCCAAAGGCTCAGCGAGCGCGCTGGGCGCTCGCTGCGCTGTTCGGTGCGCTGCTCGGTGCGCTGCCGACCTGGCTCATCACGCACAGCGCGCAAGCCTCGCGCGGCGTGCTCGGTCTCCGCTGGGACGTGGTCAATCACAACCTCGAGCTCCTCAGGCAAACCTGCTTGCCGTACTTGCTCGGCTCGACCGCCTATTATTCACCGCGCATGCCGCTCGTCGAGCCTTGGCCTGCCCCCGGCTGGTTCCGTGCCATCCAACTGATCGGCGCGGCCCTGTTCTTGCTCGGGATCGCGGTTGGCGGGGCGAGCGTGTTCTGGCGTGCGCTGCCGCCGAAGATCCGGCGCTTGGCCGCGCTCGGGGCGGTGATGCTCCCCATCACCCTAGGCGCATTCGCGCTCTCGGTCATGGTGATGGATCGCTTGTCCGCGCGCTACCTCGTCGCCATCGTCTTGATGGCGCCGTTTGCGCTCGCTCCGCTCTTGCTCATCGTGGGCAGACGGCGTTTCGCGCTCTTGCTTTTGCCCTTTCTCAGCTCCGTCGCAGTCGCCGGTTGGCTGAACTACGGCGATGACGTGGCCGGCATCCGCATCGTTTTGCACCCTGAAAGCGCCAGCGACGAGGCCCTGCTCGCGCGCCAACTCCGTGACCACGGCATTCGCTACGGCCTTGCCGACTATTGGGTCGCCTACCGGCTCACGTTCTTGTTCGAAGAGCAGACGATCATCGTTCCGTGGCACGAAAAGCTCGACCGCTACGCGCCCTACCGCAGCGCCGCCGCGACCCAAACCCACCTCGCCTACATCTACGATCCGTGGCGCTCGAAAGAGAGCCTGGAAGAACGAGAGACCGAGATCAAAGCGCGCGAAACCGAGTTTTCGCCGCAGTTCGAAATCCTGAGAGCGGGCCGCTACACGGTACTCTTGCTCCAGCGAACGCACGAGATCGACCGCCGCCTCGCCGAGCACGGCCCAGCAACCGAGCCCGGCTAAGAGCCAGTCCTAGAGCCCCGGACCGAGCCCGCCGAAGAGACGCGAGCAGCCGAAGGCGCGCCGACGAGGCGTACCTGGAAGGTACGTTGAGGAGGCGCAACGCAGGGATGCGAAGCGGATCCAAAGGCGGGCGACGGGAGGGGTTCTAGGACTGGCTCCTGGCATTACTTCGAAAGCGCTCGCGCCAGGCGCGGCGGCAGAGCGAGCGAGCCAAAGCGCTCCGCCGGGTACAAATAGCTTTCACCCGATTCATCGATCACGCGGAGCATTCCGCGCCGTCGCGCCGGCCGATCGGGAACGGCGCGATAAATTTTTCGGGCTTCGAGCGACGCCGCGTAACCGCGGGTCGACAGACAGACCACGAATTTTTGTCTAGCGGTAGAAGCGCTTGATCTTGGCTTCTTTGCGGCCGATGCCGTGCGCATCATACCAGTGGATTTCCGCGGTGTGGATGCTGCCATCGAGGAGTCGAATCCTAGCAACCCCTTCCCCTTCCGCCAGCGACCCTTGCCATACTTCTTTTCCAGCCGCTGAAGCTCCCAAATGCCAGAACCGATGGCGATCGTTTGAATATCGACGATTGCGCCGACGAGCTCGAGCACTCTCTAGCGTCGGTCAGAGCGCCCAGCAAGGGGCGCCAATTCGCAGGTGGGAGCTGTAGATGCCTTCCCGTCGCATCAGCGCTTCCAGCTCGCCGCGCTTGCCGCTGGCCACGCAGCGGTCAGCCTCTTTTACGAGGCGCAGTTTCTCGGCTGAGTGAAGTGCCGGCGAGGGCGCTTCGCAACTGTCTCCAGCGCAGCCCCGCTTAAGCCTGATGAAGCAGCGCGCTCACCTTCAAGCGAGCCGTCAGGTCCAGATTTTCGAGATGGTTTGGGCACGATCTGAGATCCATCTCCGCCTATCGGTACATAGATTACCAGGAGGGAGCTGTCTCACGTCACGTTGGCACAGGGGGCTTCGGCGCCTCGCCAATCCGAATTCGCCCGTGGCGAAGCCACCCGACCGTGAGCAGCCAAGTTTTCGCCGGCACGACGCACGGCGGGCCGATGCCGCGAAAGCCCACCGGAATCGACGTGGCGAAACCGTGAAACCATTGCGCGGAAGAAAGCGGATCGAGCGACCAGCACGAGGCGGCCGCGCGCGCGTCGGCATGAGCTTTCGGGCAGCAGTGCTTGAGTCGATTCTGCAGCACATAGACGAGCGCATTCCGCACCTGCCGCGGCCCGGTGAGCGCACGCCCGTGCCAACGATCCGCCCAAAATTGGCCGCGGCGAAACAGCACGTGGTTCACGCGCCGCGCAACCCGCACCATCAGCCCACGCATGCCCGACAGGAGCGCCGCGGTGTTCGCTGCTTCAACGATCAGATGAACGTGGTTATCCTGAACCGAGTAGTGCACGACCCTGAAGTGCGCGGAATTGCTATCGCGCAGCGCGCCCAATACGGTTTTCGAAACGAAGCGGCTGCGCAATGACCGCGACGCGGCACGCAGCGTGACGTGCACTGGGTGGCCCGCGCGATGCGCCACTCGAGCGCGATGCGGCGTGCGACGCTGATGTGCGGGCTGCCGCTTCCGACCTGCACCTGGCCGCGCGCCACCTGGCACGCGCTTAAATGAGAGTTCTAGTTGCGCTCCGCCCATTTTCATCCACTATTTGAATAGGGCTAATTTATCGGGACGCAAGGAGTCGAATCAGCCTTTTGCGCACTCCGGCGGATTGGAGAGCACTGGAGTTCAGTCCCGCAATCTAGGAGCCAGGAGCTGCAATGTCCGCGAAGTACAAGCCACAGGCCCGCACAAAAATTGCGTCCTTGAGACGATCTGGGACGCGCACGCTAGCGCTCCCAATCGCCACTCACACGGGCCAATGGCAGCTTGTTTCGATCATCCGAGCCGGCGCGCGCGATGTCTCCGAAACCGGGTTCGCGAAGCCCTTTGGGTGCATGCCCGTCGCCTGACCACGTTGATTCGCCTGCTCACCCCCACCGCGACGCCGACGGCGATCTGCGAGCGATTGGTTGATGGTCACGCGCCACGTCGCGTGCCGGCAAAGCCTTCGGCGTCGCGGACGACTGCCTCACCCGCTCTGGCGCAGCCCCGGTACGCTACTCAACGCAGCGCGCGCGCACGTCGCGCTTCGGCGAGCACGACGTGCGCCCTTACGCACCGCACATCGAGAGAAGTAGCCCTGATCAAGCACCACGGCAGATAGCCGCACGGCCGTCAGCATCGCACTCCCGTGAACGCTACCACCGCGCCACCGTGAGCACTCTGAGCACTCTGAGCACTCTGAGCACTCTGAGCGAACTGGTTGGGCCGCCACCTGACATAACGCCTCATTTGCTCAGCGCGAATACCCCGACGCTTTCTCGCCGCCCCCGCCGCGCTCTGCTCAACCCCAAAACTCTCCCCCCACTCCACTCCGTTCTTGGGCACTCCGCACCGCCCTGAGCGCTCGGTGTTCTCTGTGATCTCTGTGGCTCGGTGGTGAGTCTCGGAGCCGTCTCTCGCAGCCATCGCCGTTCCCCTCAGTCGACTACCGCGTCGTGACTTTGATGTCGTGGAACTCGGCGTGCGCGACGTGGGCTCCCTCCGCCGGGCGCGGCGGCTTTGCGCCGCGTCCCGGCGTTGAGGGGCCCGGCGCGCGCAGCCGGCCGCAGGACGGCGAGCACGTACGGCCGGACTGAGGCGGCACTGCGCAAGGAGCAGCAAAATCAAAGGCTTAGCACTGCGCCCAAAAATCGACGCGGGCGTGTCGATCCGGGCGGGCGTCGTTCGTCGCCCCGACAGAGCCGAACAGGATCGGCCGAAAAAGGAGCGAACCATGAGCACTTTCGAGCACGCACTCAACCACGAATCGGTTCCGGCCCGCAGCACCCGCAGCGTGACGCGCCATGCGCCCACGATCGCGCGCTGCCTGCTCGGTACGGTGTTTTTCGTATTCGGGCTGAATGGTTTTTTGAATTTCATTCCGCCGCCGCCGGCCGACGCGATGCCGCAAGGGGCCGCTGCGTTCGGTGGGGCGTTGTTGCACACCGGCTATCTGTTTCAATTGCTCAAGGGCACCGAGGTGCTCGCTGGCGCGTTGCTCTTGGCGAACCGGTTCGTGCCGCTCGCGCTGGCGGTGCTCGCGCCGATCGTGATCAATATTTTCGCGTTTCACGCATTCCTCGCGCCGAGCGGGCTCGTCATTGCGGCGCTCGTGCTCGCGCTCGAGCTGTATCTGGCGTGGGCGTACCGCGCCGCATTCCAACCGATGCTCGATTCGCGTGCGAAGAGCGCCTGAGCTAAAAGCGATGCTCACGCGCCGATCACTGCTGTTCGGAGCCCCGGCCTGCGCCGCGCTCGGTTTTTTCTGGGAGAGAGGTGACGCGATGAAACTCGATCGACTGCAGGAAATCATGACTCGTCACGTGGAGCAGGGCGGCGTGCCCGGGCTCGTCGCGCTGCTGCGCGTGCGCGGTGAAACGCACGTTGTGGCGCTGGGTAAGCTGACGCTCGGCCAGGCCACGCCGATGCGCGCCGACAGCATCTTTCGCATCACTTCGATGACGAAACCGATCACGGCCGCGGCCGCGCTGATCCTGATCGACGAAGGCAAGCTCGGGCTCGACGAGCCCGTGGACAAGTGGTTGCCCGAGCTTGCCAATCGGCGCGTGCTGAAGCGGCTGGACAGCCCGCTGAGCGACACCGTCCCCGTGGCGCGGCCGATCAGCGTGCGCGATTTACTCACCTTCCGCATGGGCTTTGGCCAGCTGATGGCAGCTCCGGATGCGTATCCGATCTTGAAAGCGGGCTGGGAACTGGAGATCGGCATGGGCCCACCCGCGCCGGCGCAGATGCCCGCGGTGGACGAATGGCTCGCTCGTTTGGGCAAGCTCCCGCTCATGTATCAACCGGGCGAGCGTTGGCTGTACAACACGGGCTCGGACGTGCTCGGCGTGTTGATCGCGCGCGCGTCCGGCAGCTCGTTCCCGGAGTTTCTGCGAAAACGGCTGTTTCAGCCGCTCGGCATGCACGACACCGATTTCTTCGTGCCCACAGCCAAGCTCAGCCGGCTAGCGACGAGCTACGCCACGAACCGCGAGACGAAGCAGCTCGAGATCCACGACCCAGTGCAAGGCGGGCAGTGGAGCCAAGAGCCCGCGTTCCCTTCCGGCGGCGCCGGCTTGGTCTCGACCGCGCACGACTACGCCGCATTTGCGCAAATGCTACTCGACCACGGCAAACACGCTGGCGATCAGCTCATTTCGCGGGCCCTCGTTGCCGCGATGACGGCCGATCAACTCACGCCCGAGCAGAAGGCGGTATCCGGGCTCGTGCCCGGCCAGTTCGATCGTCACGGCTGGGGCTTCGGTGTGTCCGTCGTCACGCGCGCCGGTGAGCCCACCGAACCCATCGGCACGTACGGCTGGGACGGCGGGTTCGGCACCTGCTTTCGCAATCATCCGAGCGACGGAATGATGACCTTGTTGTTGACTCAACTGATGTGGACTTCGCCGCAGCCGCCCGAGGTGTGTCGGGATTTTTGGGCAGCGTCGCGCCAGGCGCTGAGCACTGCTTAGCGACGACCATTTGCGTGCGCGCTCGCCCGGCCTCGCATTCGAGCCGCCGATTCACCGAAAATGGCGAGCTCGGATCCTGAATCGGCGGGAGCGCGCGGCCGCGCATTGACGGCCTCCGCGCTCAATGCGAGACAGCCCTCACCGAAGCCTGGAATTGTTCGAGGTTCGGCAGGAGGAAAAGAAGATGAAGGCAATGACTTGGGTTTGTCGTGCGCTGCTCGGGCTTGGGGCGGTAAGTTCATTCGTCGGCTGTAGCTCGGGCAGCGATGGCTCCGAGGGCTTGGTGGGCGTGGCGACGCTCGCGGTCAGCGCCGCACCCAGCGACGTGAACTGCATTCGCATCACGGTGGCGGGCGCGCGGACGGTCGTGCAAAACTTGCCGGTGATGCCTGGGCAAAGCACGGTCTTCCCGCTGAACGGGTTACCCGTGGGCAATGACACGTTCACCGGTGAGGGCTTCGGCGGAGCCTGTCCTCCGGCTGCCGGCGCAGTCGCAAACTGGGCGAGCGCGCCCACTCCCGCGACGGTCGCGGTAAATCCACCGGTCAACGTCACGATCACCATGGTGCGGAACGGCCGCTCCACGGTCGGCGTCGACTTCCAAGACGATTCCGGTTCTTGCGCGGACATGATCAAAAACGGCACCGAGACCGACATCGATTGCGGAGGCGGCGTGTGCTCGCCCTGCGGTCAGGGCCACACCTGCAACGCCAGCGCGGACTGCAGCACGGGGATCTGCACGGGCGGCGTATGCGGTGGCTGCCTGAGCAATGCCGACTGCCCGGCAGGTGCGGTGTGCGACCCGACGTTGCGCCAGTGCGTGGGCGCGTGCGCGGCTCCCAGAGTGACCTGCGGCGGAGCCTGCGTGGACGTGAGTTCGGACCCGCAGAACTGCGGGATGTGCGGGAAGCTCTGTGCAGCCGGCGCAGCCTGCGTCAACGGCACCTGCACGGGAACGGCGTGCATGGCAGGGCAAGTGCTGTGCGCCAACGTCTGCGTCAACCCGAGCAGTGATCCCAACAACTGCGGCGCGTGCGGCCTGCACTGCGCTCCGGGTCAGTCGTGCACCATGGGCGTCTGCACGATCGCGCCGAATTCGTGCTTCGACGGCATCCGCGACAACGGCGAGAGCGGCGTCGATTGCGGGGGTTCCACGCCCTGCCCGCGCTGCCCCGTGCAACAGACCTGCGTCACACCGAGCGACTGCGCTTCGCAGCATTGCCTGCTCGGCCTGTGCGCGCCCTGAAGCGCCGCTGATCGAGGAGTACGCTCAGTATCGATGCTGAACGCGTGGAACGGCGTGTCTCGAACAGACACGCCGTTCCCGGGCCAGCTCAAGCTCGATGCCGGCGGGCTCTTCCGCTCACTTGGCGCTCATGCTTGCCGTACTGAAATCGATGCTGCCGCTGCCACCGCCCACCTCCACCAGGATCTTGGCTTCGTACATTTTGCCGAGATTCATGCCGAGGCTGCCCCACTTTTTGAAGTGCTCGGAGATGGAGATGTGCCCGCACTGCCGGGCCGTCCTGCGCACGCTGAAGAACTGCGGGAAGGTGGCGTTGCCGTGAATCGAAGGCTGATTGTTTTGCGTGTGCGTATAGATGTCGTACGTGCCGCCATCCACATCGAGCGTGCCCTGTTTGGCGCCGCCACCGGTGGGCGGGCCCGAGCCGTACCAATCTTCAACGATGTAGTATTCGACGAGCGGGTTATTCGACCAGCCATAGATGCCGATGAACGAGTAGCCACCGCCGCTGCCGGTCTTGGTGTACGCAAAGTCGGCTGAGATGGTGCCGAGTTGGTCGTGGGTCTTGGTCTCGTCCCATTGGAAGCCCTCGCGCGCCAAGAAGTCTCCGGAGTTGTTCCACGTGGCCTTGTACGCGGCGCCGGTGCCGTATGTGGTCATGCAGCCGCCGCTTCCGCTCGACCAGATGGTCCAGGTGTAGCTATTGGCGGTGCCCGAGGCATTCGACGAGCAATGCTGCGAGCCGCCGGTCAGGGGTTGACCGGAGCAATTCACTTGCGTGCCGCCGCCGCTGCCTCCTTGCGCGCTGCTTCCCGCCTGGCCGCCTCCGGCCATGCCGCCACTGCCGCTGCCGCCCGCGGAGGTGCCGCCGTTGGACGAGCCGCCGCTGGACGAGCCGCCTGCAGCCGGGCTCCCTCCGCTGGAAAAACCGCTACCACCGTTGGCCGAACCGCCCGCGGACGGCGCCCCTCCGGTGGAAGAGCCGCTGCCGCCATTGGCCGAGCCACCCGCCGCGGGAGCCCCACCATTGGCTTTGGACCCGCCGCTCGAGCCAGCGGCGCTGTTTCCACCAGCGCCTTGGGCATTGCTGCCACCTGAGCCTTGATCGGACGGCGAGCTCGTCGAGCTGCAGCTCATCGTCCCAAAGGCAACACCGAGAACAAATGTTTGCAGTAGCTTCGTAGGCACTGGGGTCAACTCCGGTTTGAAGTAGTCCCTATTCCCTCGTCGGGCGCGTTTGATCACGGAGCGACGCCTATTCTGCGCGCTTCAGCCGTAGCTTTGGGCAAAGAGCGGAAGGCTTCCAAACACGATGCGCCGCGGTCACCGGCGCGCCGAGCCAGCTTGCCGCGCGAACTCGCCGCGCGGCGTGAGCGGGCGAACCAGCGACGGGCCGGTTTGAGCGACTTCAATCTCGCGACGGGCCCACTTCTCGCGACGGGCCTACTTCGTAAATAGCGTGAGCTCCGCCGTCTCTCCCATCTTTTGATAGCCCGCGGGTCCTGGGTGTAGGCCGTCCGTTTGGGCCCAGGTGGCGTACACGGTTTGGAGCTTGGGCGGCTCGCCGCCGTCGGTCAGCGCGGCGTCGAAATCGAGATAGCCGTCGAACACGCCACTCTTGAGGTAGGTGTTGACTTGCTGGCGAACGCTTTCGTGCGCCGCGCTAAAGTAGCCGTTTGCGCCGAAGGGCAAAATGGTTCCGGCATAGATGAGCAAGCCTTTTTGGTGGGCTTCCGCAATCAGCTTGTCGTAGACCGCTTTCATCGCGGCAAAGGTTGCACCGCCGCCGATGTCATTGACGCCATCGTAAACGATCGCGTAACGCACGCCGCTCTGGCCGAGCACGTCGCGCGCGAAGCGAGCTTCAGCCGCCGTGCCGCTCGCTCCGACCAGATTGGTGGCACCGATCCCTTGATTCATCAGCGCCACGTGCGATGTCGCGGGGTTGCCCTGCAGCCGTGCGGCCAAAACGTCGGTCCAGCGGTTGTTCTTGTTCGTATCCGTGCCTCGGCCGTCCGTGATCGAATCGCCAATCGCGACCGCGCAATGGGCGGACGCTTCGGCCATGACGTCGAGCCCCGAGATGTAATACCAATGGTCGGTCTTCTGCGCCGAGCTCATGCTGGCGTCGCCAACCTGGCTGCTGGCGCTCTGTAGGTAGGACGTGGTCCTCGAGCCGGCGTGCCCGGTGAGGTTGCTGGGCACGCTGCCAAAGGCCGTGGTGATCGAAATATTGCCAAGCGCCGGCAGGTTGAAGGCGAGCGGATCGGACCAAACTTCCTTCCCCGCTGGGATCGTGACGGATGCGCTGCCAGCAAAGGCCAGAGCCTGGTCGGTCCCTGGATCGATCGTGCTGTCCACGGCGGGCGTCGCCTTGCACAGTGCGACGTGAGCGGCGTTGACGGTGACCGGCCCATTGCCGGACAAGTTCGAGAACTGCACGCGGATTTGGCTGCCACCGAGCGAGGCGTGCACGACCTGGCGAAGCACGCTGTTGGCGAGCGAAGCCGGAGGCTGATTGCCCGAATCGACTGGATAGGGCGATGCGGACCAGCTGCCGACCCAATGCGCGGCGCCGTTGTCGCCTGCTGCGCCAGCCGTGCCGCCGCTGACCGCGCCCGTGCCTGCTCCGCCACCGGTCAGCGGCGCTCCGCCATTGCCGGTCAAGCCGCCGGTTCCGCCTGCAGCCGGCGCGCCGCCCGCCCCCGGCTGCGCGCCGGAAGAACCCGCAGAGCCCGGATTGCCACCCGAGCCACCCGCGAGCGAACCGCTGCTCCCTGCCATGGCTTGGCCCGCAGCTCCGCCGCTCGCACTGCCCTGAGCGGCGCCGCTCGAGCACGCGCCCGACCAGATCAAACAAGCCAACACTGCCGCGCGCGTCAGGAATTTCTTCATGCGGCAGGCATTTTCGTGCAGCGAACTCGAGCAACGAAGGAAAGAGGTCAATGAGCACTCCGTGATGGTAGCTGCGGCCTGGACCAACCGATCCAGCTCTTGAACTCGGTATCGTACGCGCGCTTGGCGATGGTTGCATTCGGAGTCGCCTTTCGAGCAGCAACTCGTCGACGAGTCTGAAGATCGCATGGGCAGCAGTGTCGATGCTGCTTCACACCCGTCAAACAATTCGCGCCGAGCGCGCTGCGCGCCAATGATGTGGCAACTTCGTCGAGCTTTCGTACGCGCTGTAAAGATCCGAGGCGCGGGTGAAGAAAAACTCGTCTTTTGCGCGCACTCAGCGAGCGTTACCACCGAGCCAGCAGAAGGGTGCCTGCACCGAGCAAGTCCCCGCGTCTCCGAGTTTCTTCGCCGTCGAGAGGTGTGGCATGATCAAAAAGCGTTGGTTGCTGGCTCTGGGCGCGCTTTGCTTCGCGCCTGCCGCCTGTACGGGCACGTTGGACAGCTCCGGCGGATCCGGAGTTGGAGCAGGGCCCGCGACGGGCATGGGCACGAACCCGGGCTCAGCTGACGGATACGGCGGCTCGTCGAGCACTCAGGATGCCAGCACCTGCAGCCCCGGCATTCCGGCGACCTCGCAGATCCCGCGCGTGAAGAACGCCGCGTACGACGCGATGGTGCGCGATCTGCTCGGTGTCACGGCTTTGGCGAGCGCCGGCAATGCGCCACCCTCCTCACTGCTCGTGCCGGATTTCGACGGCAGCCTCAGCGACATTGCGTGGAACGGCTACCTCACCGCTGCCGACAAGATTGCCGCAGAGGTGATGGCTTCGGCCAACAAGGCCAAATTCATGAGCTGTGATCCCTCGGCGGAAGCTTGCTTGACCGAGACGATCAAGACCTTCGGCCGCAAGGCATTCCGCCGGCCGTTGACCGACGCGGAGGTGACAAGCTTCCTGCGGCTGAACAGCCTGACGCCGAAAGGGACGCCCGCCGAAGTGGCGGAAGCCATTCTGTACGCCTTCCTGGCTTCGCCTTCCTTCATCTTGCTGCCCGAGCTGGCGCAGGACAAAGAAGGAACCGCCCTCAAGCTATCCAGCTATGAAGTGGCGACACGGCTCTCGTTCCTGCTCTGGGGCACCGTTCCCGACGAGCAACTGAACGCCGCAGCCGACGCTGGACAGCTCGTCAGCAAGGAGCAGATCTTGGCGCAGGCGCAGCGCATGCTCCAGAGCGACAAACTGACGCCGACTCTGAGCAATTTCTTCCATCGCTACGCCGGCATCGAGTCGAGTTCTCATTGGGTCAACAACGCCACGCACGACGCAACCAAGTACCCGCGCTTCAACGCGGCGGCGTACGCGCCGCTGCTCGCCGAGATCGACGCAGTGTTCGAGAACGTGGTGCAGGGCGGCGGTTCTTTTGCAGATCTTTTCCTGAGCAACGTCGGCTTCGTCAACAAAGACAGCGCGGCGCTCTATGGGCTCGATCCCGCGCAGTACACGGCGGACCTCACCCGCGTCGAGCTCGACGCCACGCGGCGGCCTGGGCTCTTCACCCGCGCTGGCTTTCTGAGCACCTTTGCGCACTACGACGCGACGAGCCCGATCCTGCGCGGCGCGTTCATCACCACCAATGTGCTCGGTATTCCGCTCGGCCAACCGCCCGCCGGTGCGCTGCAAACGCCGATTCCGCCCGGCAACTATACGAGTCAAAGGCAAGAGATCGAAGCGCTGACCTCGCCCGGCACTTGCGCCGGATGCCACCACACGCTCATCAACCCGTCGGGTTACGTGCTCGAGAGGTACGACGCCGTCGGCAGTTGGCAAGACACCGACCAGCTGGGTGGTGCGATCGACGGTACTGCCGACGTCTACCTGACCCCGACGGTCTCGCAGCACATCAGCTCGCCGCTCGAGTTGATGACGGCGATCGCCGGCGCGCCAGGCGCCAAGCGCTATTACGCGCAAGCGTTGGTGGCGTTTGCCTCGAGTCGGACGCCGAACGCGAACGACGCCTGCACCGTCGACCAACTCAGCCGCAATTTGGCGAAAGACGGCTATCGGCTGCT
>Ga0068855_100000502_pt1 | contig 48401 bp, 38 predicted proteins | sample KBSCornC52_FD_66592 | JGI IMG/M metagenome (GOLD analysis project Ga0068855, IMG submission 66592) | Corn rhizosphere microbial communities from Kellogg Biological Station, Michigan, USA - KBS Corn C5-2 | ecosystem: Host-associated > Plants > Roots > Rhizosphere > Soil ... | reverse complement strand
CACGTCGACCTCGACGCAGTCGCTGCGCTATCCGATCATGGACATGCGCGCCCCGTACTTCGGCTCGGACGGTAACAACTACGGCGTTCGCATGTGGGCTCCGACCACGGCCGGCACCTCGCCGCTGGACGATCGCCTGATCACCGACTCGGCCGTCTACCCGTTCCGCGTGGCCTTCGTCTACCGCCCCGATCCGCTGTCGACCCCCACGGTCGTCGAGACGCAGACCGGCGAGCAGTACATGGAAGTGTCCTTCAAGCAAGGCGCCATCGACCGCAACACGGAAAGCCAGCTCTACGTGGGCGACGTGCTGCTGCAGTCCTACCAGAACCTGGACGACCCCGTCAACCCGCCCCAGTACGGCCCGTTCGGCGAGATGGCGATCTACGACAGCCAGATCGCTGCCGTGCTCAACATCGCCTACCCGCTGGAGTTCGCCGCCTACAACCCGGACGGCGACTTCACCGGCGTGACCGCCGATGACCTGTACCGCTTCAACCTGATCTCGGGCACTTCTTCGTCGGGCAAGCCCTACGAGACGTTCCTGGTGCAGACCAGCGGCGACGGCGCGGCGCGCCTGAGCGAGACCTCCACGTCCTACGCGGCCGGCGGCTCGGACGGCACGATGAACGACGCGGCCTTCGCGACGTCCGTGGCCACCGAGATGGCGGCCTGGGCCGACGAAGACAGCAACCTCATGGACTCGGCACGCTACCCCGTGTCGATCATGTGGGACTCGGGTTTCCCGCTCGCGACGAAGTACGCCATGTGCAACTTCATCGCCGTGCGCAAGGACACCGCGGTCGTGCTGGCCACCCACGATGTCAACGGCGTGGCCCTGACGGCCGCGCAAGAGAACTCGATGGCCATCGCGCTGCGCACCCGCCTGCAGCAGTTCCCGGAATCGGAGTACTACGGTACGCCGGTGTGCCGTGGCATGATCGTGGGCCGTTCGGGCCGCATGCTCAACACGCAGTACACCAAGCGCCTGCCGCTCACGCACGAGCTGGCCATCAAGGCGGCGACCTACATGGGCGCCTCCGACGGCATCTGGAAGCCGGGCGAGTCGTTCTCGGCCATCCCGAACTCCGAAGTCAAGTTCTTCACCGACGTCAACGTGACCTACACGTCGCCCAAGGTGCGCAACAAGGACTGGGACGCCGGTCTGGTCTGGGTCCAGTCGTACCAACGTCGCAGCCTGTTCTTCCCGGCGCTCAAGACGGTGTACACCAACGACACCTCGATCCTGAACAGCTTCTTCAACATGATGATCTGCGTCGAGCTCGAGAAGGTCGGCGAGCGCGCCTGGCGCCAGTTCACGGGTTCGGACAACCTGACGAACGACCAGATCATCGAGCGCGTGAACAAGTTCATCCTCGAGAACACGAAGGGTCGTTTCGACGATCGCGTCACGGTCAAGCCGACGACGTTCTTCACGCAGGCCGACACGGCTCGCGGCTACAGCTGGTCGACCAACATCGACGTCTACGGCCCGAACCTGATGACGGTCATGACTCTGTCGGTGACGGCGCGTCGCATCAGCGACCTGGCTGCCACCACGGCCTGATCATGAGCTGCTGAGAAGCAGACGCCTTCAAGGGTCGCCAGAGATTTCACAAGTGATCTTGTAGAAATCATGGCGACCCGCCTCTTACTTCTCACACAGCTTCAACCCTTCCACCATTTTCTTTGAGGAACTGAACAATGTCTCGTTTGACTGACGCGATCATGCCGTCGAACACGGCTTGGGCGAAGGGTCGCCAGAATGCGATCCTGGACCTGAAGTACGGCGGCATGATGGGCTTTGCGCCCGATCTGACCCAGTGGGTCTCCAACCAGGCCTACGTCCGCAACCACCTGATCTGCCTGCTGATCGAGGCCCCCACGGGCTTCCAGCTGCTGGACAACCCCGAGCGCTGGGTCGGCACCCTGCGCACCCTCGTCGAGAACCACGCGCTGTCGATCGAGGGCCTGAACGCCGGCCTCGAGATCGAAGTGCAGGACACCTCGCCCGTGGGCGGCTCGGGCGAAATGCACCAGGACTTCACGAACGTCACCCGTGCGCGTTCGAACCCGGTGTTCCGCTGGACCGAGAAGTACGGCAAGCCCATCACGAGCTTCCTGCGCGGCTGGGTCACGTACCTGATGATGGATCCGGACTCCAAGGTCGCCGACGTGGCGACGCTGGGCGCCGCGACCCGACCCACGGACATGCTGGCCGACCGCTACGCGGCGACCATGCTGTTCATCGAGCCCGACGTCCTGCACAACAAGGTCGTGCATGCGTGGCTGTGCACGAACATGTGGCCCACCTCCACCGGCGAAGTCGAAGGTCGTCGTGACCTGACCCAAGCCAAGGAACCGGTCACGTACTCGATCACCTTCACGGCGATCACGCAGTTCGGCGCCGGCGTGGACGTCTTCGCCCAGACGATGCTCGACTCGATCAGCATCACCGGTGCGAACCCGAGCCTGCGCCCGGCGTTCCAGCAAGCGATCGCGGCCGACATCCTGGCCTCGAACGTGGGCTACAAGGTCGGCGTGGACACGCTGGCCAACAGCGCCATCAAGGTCTGATCTTTTTGGTCTGGAAACAGACCAAAAAAGAAAGGCAGCATACGAGGGGAGGCCTAGGCCTCCCCTTTATGCCGCCGTCCCATCAGTCGCCCAACAGCGGCATCACCTTGATGTCGATCTTGTATTTGGCTTCGCCATCTCGTGCGAAGTCGAGCGTGACATCCAGAGCCACGCGCCGATCGAACTGGATGCTCATGTAGTAGTGGTTGAACCACGGGGGTTCATTGCGGCCCTTGTTGCCAAAGAGCTTGAAGCCGAACTCCTCCAACAAGATCCCATCGATGTTGCCTTCGTGAAGTGCATCGAGATGGATCATGCTGACCCGGCGTGCTGTCTGGTCAAAACCCAGCGCCTTTTCCAGCAACTGGACCAAGGCCTGACCATGGTCCGTGTTGGATTCGGTCACTTGATGAGGATGAGGCCGGAAAGACTCGAAATAAGCCCGCGAGTCTTCCGGATAATCCGGATCATGCGTGTAGACCCAAAGCCCCAGTCGCGGGTTGATCGACTTGGCAGCGTCGTCGACCAGCGCCATGATGTCCATGACAGCTAATCGCAACGCTTTGAAGTTCTCCTTGATGACCATCTAGCCCTCCTGACCGAATAACGCGCCAACGGCGGTTTTCTCTTCGTTGTAATCCTGCTCTGTCCGGATGAACAGCTCGAAAGACAAATCACTGTCTTCGGCTGCGCCGGTCAGAATCAGGTACCTGTCATCGATGTACTCGATCACGTACCGGTATTGATGGGGCAGATCGCCCATCAAAAGGTGAGCCAAGCCGTTGGTGGCCAACGCCAGGTCTTCATGGATCGGAATGGGGATCTTTGGCAGAAAGACCGCATCGAGCACCCGGGCCATCCTGGCCGCGTCCATCGGATCGCTGGGTTGGGGATCCCTGTCAGCCGTGCCGCGGCAAGCCGACAACGGTTGAGTTGAGAATCCCCGGACCAGACAGTCAGTGTCCTTGTGACCGGGCTCGTTGGTGATCACCAGCTCGACGCTGTCGAACTTCTTGTTCGGGTTCTTGACCGTCAGCGTCAGGAAACTTCCCTGCATCTCCAGGGTGGCGTTCACATGCCAGAACCGTCCGACCGCGTCGAGAATCGGCGTTCTGGCAACCGCATCGGCATAGTGCGCGAGCGTGACGATCACCGGTTCGAACACACCGGCGTGACCGACGGACGGCAGGCCGTGGCTAGAGTACAATGTCGGGATCATCAGGTTCTCCTTGTCGGACGTCATCGACAAGACGGCCCACCTTGCGCGAGTACTCGAGCATCTGCTGGACCTTGACCCGCTTGGCCTCGATGGCCAGTTCAGCGGACCGATCCATCGGGATCTGGATGATCCCGGCGGTCTGCAGGTCTTGCAGTGACGCCAGGAAATCGTAGATCTCGTTCTGTGCTCGTTGGCGCGCGGTCAGGTTCTGGCCGGGTTCGATGTCGTCGGGGCCGAAGCGCAAGATCTTGCACAGGCGCACGGCGGTTTCAGAGGCCTCCTCGGCAGCGACGACAAGGAGGTGGTCATTCGTGTTCATACGGGGAAATTCCTTCAAAGGCTTTTCCCCAGAGCCTCCAGCGTTTCGAGCACCTTCATCCTCGAAGGAATCGAGATGCTGCAGCTAAGGGGATTCATGGGTAGGCCACACGAGACTAACAGGGTGTCGTCCGTGTGGAAGTCGTAACGGTAAATCGGATCGGAAAATCCATGGAACAGATCCGACAGTGACAGCGTCGCAAAGATCGCCACGTCGGTATCGACAAACTTCGAATCGGCCTGAATGCCCGCCCAGACGCCGCAGAAGGCTTGGTTGGCGCTATTGAGAGTACGACGAAGTTGGATCGACAGATCTTGCGAGTAGTGAACGTAGGCGCGGTAAACGTCGACTTGAGTGTCGCGTACCGTAACCTGGTGAGCCACGTGAAGCGTGCTGCGATCAGCGCCAGCACGCATCGTGAAACGGTTGACAAATGAGGGGTTGTGGGCGAATGCGTCCAAACCCTTCAGGTATTGCTTCATGACAAATTGAACAAACGCGGTATCCGAGTCGGACTGATCAAGCAGCAACTGCTCGATCTTTTCATGGTCGATCGGAAGGTCCCGTGTATTGATGTCAATGAGCAAAGTCATGGCTAGCTCCCTTGGTTAGGAGGGCTAATGAACAGCTTCGGTCTGCGCGTTCGGATGGAACGGCGAATTGTGCCTCGCGTAGTTCTTGAGCGTGATGTTGGCCCAAGAGTTGGACTTGATCAGGAAGTACGGGCCGGTTTCCATATCCGGTCCCATCCCCTGGATGGCAAAAGCTTCATCGGGCTTGCACTGGACGCTGTAGACGTGTGTCCGGTCGATGTGCATGAGCACGACGGCCGCGGTGTGAAACAGCCCGACCTTGTGGCCGGGGTAGCACACGTTGCGTTCGTGGGTGGCCAGCGCTTCCATCAGCGACATGGCCGCAAGAGGAGCCGGGCGGAAAGCCAAGCGGTCTCGCTTGAAACTTTCGATCTGGAATTGATCAGGCGTGCACTGGCTGATCATCATGGCGGTCTCATCACCATCGGCGATGGACAGCGATTCCAGAAAGTCGCCGTTCTTGCCGATCTTGACAAAGTACTTGATCTGCTCGCCTTCTTTGAGGTTCTGAGCAAACGAAGCGTACTGGGAAACGAGCGCCTTGTGATACATCAGTGCCGACATCGGTAGGGCCGGCAGATAGACCTTTTCCAGGGCGTCTTCGATAGAGGCAGGATCCTTGTTGATCAAGGAAATCGAGAAGGCGGTCATGACTCCTTACCTTCGCAGTTTGGGAAACCTCTTAGGACTGATGAAGTTAAACGCGACTGCGAATCCGTTGGGTTTATGGGGGGTTTCGATCAGGCAGCGCCAGTTCGGGTAGGCGCAGTTGGCCGTCGGGAACCCTTGTTGGACAACTGCCCGAGGGCCGGCGGCGGCCACGGCAATGCAGATCATCTCGCTGGTGGCTTCGAAGAATTGGTCTGACAGCGACCGGGCGTGTTCTTCGTACCATGTCTTATAGCTTTCGAGCACGTCTTTGCGGCTAGACAGCTCCACGCGATCGATGCCCACTTTGGTTGGAAGGGGCGGATCTAGCGTGGCGGCCATGACCGTGCATTCCATCCAGTACTGCCGGTAGGTCAGCCGTTCCAGGTACAGATTGTCTAGCGACGCGTTTTCGTTCAGCGTGGTCGCATGCGTGATGGTAAAGCCGCTTCCAAGCCGGCTCAGTTGTTCTTGAAATCCCGCTAGGGCTGCGTGCCGCCGAGCGGCACTGTGCGGGTTCAGGCTGGCTTGCAGCGACTTGGAAAACACGTTGGCGTCGTAGTTGTCGACTGCCACGTTTTCGATGTTGGCAGAAAGGATCAGAGGAAACTCACCGTAATCGGACATCTGCATCCCTTGGCTATCACAAAAAGAAACTACCGAAGCATAAGGGCCTTAGAGCCCCCCTCCCTGAGAAGAGGAAAGCTCCAAGACCCTTAGCTTGGCAGCGACTGGCGCAGCTTACTTCTTGGCCAGGCCTTCGGCGAACAGCGTACCGAGGTGCGAGCGCACCTGGGCGTACTGGCCGATGTTGCGGGCCGCGCGCATCGTGTGCGAGGCCGACAGCACGCCGAACTTCTCGACCGGGTCGCCGCCTTGCGGGCCGGCCGGGTTGGTCTTGCTGCGGTCGATGGCGAAGTTGAACTTGTCGCCGCCCACGGTCGGGATCTCGACGGAGACCTTGTCGATCTCGGCGTTCTTCTTCATGACCGGCAGGGTCAGCTCGCCCAGCGCCAGGCCGGCGGCCGCGACGAATTGCGCGTTGTGCTTGCCCAGTTCCTTCAGCTGCGCTTCGGTGATGCTCTCGGGCAGCAGGCCGACGTACAGCTTGTCTTCGACGGTGACCACGCCGGTCTTGTTGTCGATCTTGAGCAGGGGCTTGATCTTGGCGGCCAGAGCGGTGACTTCGGGCTTGATCGTGGATTCGGTCGTCATTGAAATATCCTCGTGGATGTCAGGTGTTGGGGACTAGAGGAGGTTTGTGGAGAGCTAGAACCTCTGGAAGTTGTTGTCATGTGCTGATTCGTGCGTCACCATGCTTCCTAACCGAAGGGAGCGCGCAGAGTAGTCACTTCTAACTCAAACAGCGGTCTTTGACCATCCACGCCAAACTCCTCGATTTTGGAATGGATGAGAACTACAGTCCCGAGCTGAAAGCTCAGGCGTTACCACCCAGAAGGGCGGCTTGTTGGGGCTTGCCCTTGGTCATCGGCTTGACAGCCGCGACCACGGGCGCATCGATCGTGATGGCTTGCATGTGCTTGAGCGCGTGCTTGCTCAGCAGACGAGCCTGGAACGACTGGCCAGTCTTGATCTTTTCGAGGGCCGACTTGCCCGTGAGGACGACGTAGTAGCCGTCGACCTTGAACACCGAGATCTCTTCCTCGTTGTCCTCGATCGGTCGGCCGCGATTGGCGTAGCGGTTTTCCTTGGCCAGTTCGTCGAACCGGACGTCGATGAGGGGGAGGGTTTTCAGTTGATCGAGCAACGTGATCAACTTCACGGACTTGCCGTGGAAACTCAGGGTGATGGGCTGCATGGTCCTCGCTGTGACTGGTGGGGGTGGAAGGGATTTACCCGTAGACGACGGGCACACGTCTTGAAGCAATTCATTGCAGGCACGTTGTATTTTTCAACTCAACGAACACGCCATTAAACCCCAAGATTCCAATGTGGTGATATGTGGTTATTCTGGTTTTGATTACAGGCAGCATAAAGGGGAGACCGCAAGGTCTCCCCGTTTATGTCGTCAGTACCTCTAGGAAGGCTTTAAACGGCCCGTAGGCGCGTTCAGAGCGACTTGCCCCAGGACTTCCAGCCCGGCTCCTTCAGGAACGGCAGGTTGCCCTTGCTGTCGGTCCAGCCCATGCTCGAAAACAGCTCGGCCGCCGTCAGCAGCGTCGAGCTCGATTCCAGACCCATGCCGGCCGAGGCCGTGTTCATCAGGGCTCGCTCGAGCGAACCGCGGCTGATGCTGGCATCGGACATGCTCTCGAGCGCCGGCGAGTTGTACTTCTCGGCCACGGCGATGCCCGGCTCGTTGACGTAGTCCCACGTCACGATCGTCTTGAGCACCTTTTCCAGACGCCCGTTGCGAATGGAGTCCTTGGTGAACGAGCGAACCGAAAAGCACACGTTGGCGCTCGGGTTCTGCAGCGTGCGTTCGAGCACACCCGCGTACGGACCGTCAGGGGTCAGTTCGGACATGATCGCAATCACCGGGCGACCGGACTTGTCCTTGACGTTGTCAAAGTCCAGCCAGATCTTGCGGTGGTGCACGCACACGTTCTTTTCGTCGATGCGCAGGCACCGCGCCGCGAACTCGTCGTCGGGAATGCGACGGCCAGCCTTGTCGTCGTACTGCACGGGATGGCCGTACTCGCCACGCAGCGCGCCGCGCTGGATGCGGCGCATGAACTGGCTGGACTGAGCGAACAGCTCCTTGACCGCGTCGTACGGGTAGAAGGCGCCGCCGCTGTTGAACATGTTCAACGCCCCCACGACCATCGTGTAATAGCCGTCAGGGGTCTTTACCAAGTTACCGACTTTGTTGGTCCCGGCCAGGGACACACAGGAAAACATGATCGAGTTCATGAGAGTCCTCAGGTTGATGGGATCACAAACGCAAGAGCGCTTCGATGCGCTCCGTACGTTCGGCAGGACTCACCAGTGCGGAGACGATGCCGTCTTGCATGTACGAGCCTGCGAGCTTGTTGGTGGTGTTGGTCGCCGAGTACGTCACGCTCTTGAGCGGGATGAACACGGGTGGACGATTCACGAGATCGTCCAGGCTTTGGACCGTGGAACGGTAGTACTTGGTACGGTCTTCGGGGTCACGCGCGATCATCGAGATCAGCAGTTCGATGACTTCGTGGTTTCCACCGATGTTGGCACCCGCGTGCTTCTTGGCCGTTTCAAACAGCTTAGCCAGCTCGGGGTACTTCAGGTACCAGGGCACTCGTCCCTTGTTGATGATCTCGTCGTAGATCCGGTAGACGAGCGTGTTTTGCTTGACCAAGGCCAGCGAGGGGATGACCACGCTGCCTGGGTTGAACACAAACTCGTAGTACTCGTCACCATCGACAGAGACCTTGTTGGTTGCCACGGGATCGATGCGCACCAACGCGTTGATCAAGCTGACCGCGTAGTACTTGTCATCGACCACCATCGCGTAGATGCCCACGATGTGGGTCTCCACGCTGATCGAAGCCAGCGACCGCTCCGAAAAGCGGGCAGGGATGTAGATCTTGCAGCCTGTCTTGGTGACCAGGCTGTTGTCTTCCATCTTCTGCAAACTGGCTTGGATCCGGGCAACGTCCTTGATGAGGCCCCGAACGTCCATGGACTTCAGCCGCGAGCAGGAACGAGTTCCAGCTGGCGACCCACCCAGGTCGCCGCGTACTCGATGACCGCCACGGCCGCCGCCTTGGAGGCGTCGAACTCGGGATTGGCCTTCATGACGCGGTTGATCGACGACAGGATCATCTCGTCGTCGGTGCGGTAGAACACGCTGCGGCAGATCAGGCGCTGGACCCAGGCGTACAGGTCCATCGTCTCGTCTTGCACGGTGCAGTCGAGTTCTTCGTTGAAGCACTGCATGACCGCGTCGCGGATGTTGACGGGCAGTTCTTCTTGCGAAGCCTTGCTCATCCACATGTCGAACTCGATCTTGAAGGCCGCCTTGGCCGCCAGGAACCGCCGGTTCATCAGCGTGGTGCGGTTGAACGCCAGGAAGTTCTCCCAGGCCTTTTCCGCCGCGGCGCGTTGCTCGAGGATGTCCTTGGCGCCCAGCGCCGGCTTGGACAGCAGTGAGTTGCCGAACAGGATCTCGTTGGTACCGCCGTCGTTGAGGAACTTGCGGTAGACGACGTCGTTGACGTGGATCTTGCTGCGCGAATGCGAGCGCACGAGCGTGCCGTACTTCTCGTTGCGATCGGCCTGGCCGACTTCGTGGCTCAGGCGCAGCGCGGCCTGGTCACGCAGCATGGTCATGGCGTCCTGGTAGGCGTCCAGGTTCATCTCGACGCCTTCACCGGGCTTGTCCCAGTGGTTGCGGGCGATCAGGAACACGGCCAGCGCAGCGTTGACGCCGTCCACGTCCCGCGTGAACACCGTCTCGGTCGAAGGCGGGGTGCCTTGGACGAACTCGGGGTTCTTGGTGAACACTTGGGTGTAGACGCGCGACAGGAAGCCGTCTTCGAGCGACTCGACCCAGTCGTCGATGGCCTGGTCCGCGCTGGGCGAACCGGTCTTCATCATGGAGATGATGGTGGCTTCGTCGGTCTGGGGCATCGACACGTTGAAGACCACGGTCTGGCCGGCCATGTCCTTGGCCCTGGAAAAGGCCGACATCACCGAGTTCTCCAGCATCGGCGCAGGCAGCTTGTTGACGACGATCTCCATGCCCGAGACGTCGTCCTTGAGGATGCGCTCGATGGTGGGCGTCAGGGCGGTCACGAAGTGATCGACCAGCGGCGCAGCCACGGTGCGTGCGTGGTTGAAGTGCGCGAGCACGGCCGTGGCCACGGGGCCGGCCAGCTCCTGCATCGTGATGTCCTGCTCGCTGTAGCCGGTCACCGACGAGGGCGAGTTGGTGCCGCTGGCCAGCTGTTCGAGCTGCACGGTGTAGCGCTTGTAGGGATCGCCGCCGGCTTCTTCGGCGTTGGTCGACCAGGCGCATTCGGGGTCCTTGTAGGACGCGGCCACGAGCGCTGCCAGCGGGGTGCCGGCGATGGGGCGCGCCACCATGCCACGGGCTTCGAGATTGGCGACAGTGGGCAGAGCACTGGCCAGTGCGGGAACGGTCAGCATGGCGTTATTCCTTCTTCGCGCCCGCCAGCACCTGAGCGATGCTGGATTGAGCCAGGTTCATGACCATCTCGTCGGAGATGGGGGAGCCGTCGAGCAACTCGGCCGACGTGGCGCCGACGGCTTGTTGAGCCACGGCCTTGACCAGTTCGGCTGCGTTGCCCAGAGCAACGATCGAACCGACGGACTGCTTGTATTTCATGATGTCCTCGAACAAGCGGTTAAAAGAGAAGGCGTAGACTGTAGTCACACCCGCTTTGAATTGGCAACGCACGAGCCTTCGGGCCTGAGCGTGCGTTTCTACACACAATCTCAGCCTGAAACTCGCTAATTACCTCTTCCAGCAAGGCACAACTACAGTCTACGCCGTGTCGGCTATCAGCCTTCGTACGCTGTCACCACGCGCTTGGCGATGGTGTTGAGCAAGCTCGCGGTGGTTCCCACGAGGTACGGGCTGAGCACCACGCGATCGTCTACGGACTTGGCCCCGAAGATCGCATCGATGCGCACACCCGATTGGGTTTCGACTTCACCAGAAAAGACCCGTCCGAAGACGGACTTCAATTGGTGACTGAAGACACCCTTGTCGCCCACCCCTGCTGCAACCGAGGCCGTGATGTAGACCTTGATGGCTGCCGTATCGAGCATGAGCGGATCGTTTTCGATCCGGAAGTTGTCGTTGACGCTTCCGGTAAAGGCCTTCTTGTTCAGACTGCGCTGGCGAGCCACCAGGACAGCATCACTCTTGTTGGCCAGTGCCTGCAGCGTTGCAGACATGTCTTCCTTTTCACCGTGATAGAAGACTTCGATGCGGTCGACCTTGCCTTTCATCTTGGCTTGCGGCGTTTGCGCTTGCAGCAGACGCAGCGTGTCGATCGTGGCTTCGTTGAGCAGGCCATTGCTGGCGCTCACCGGATCTTCGATCAGACACAAAGGTGAATCGAACTCGACTTCTTCACCGGCCTTGACCATGCGGTGGACCTGCTGGTCAAACCGAATCACGATGGTACGCACCTTCGTGACATTGGTAGCCAACTGATCCGACAGACGTTGAGAGATGGCGCTGGAGTCTTCGAGCGTGTCGGCCGATTCGAGCAGCACCGTCTTGACCGAGCGGCTGGACTTCCAGACGATCTTGGTCTTGTCAAAGAAGTCTTGCTCGAAGAACCCGCGGTTGTACGCGATGGGGTCACCCAGCTTGAACTCTTGACCGACCTTGACGCAGCAGACGATCTCGTGAGGGATCGTCAAGCCCGCGGCGTTGCCGTAGCGTTTGCCCAACTGAATGCCCACCACGTCCCCGTTGGCGTACTCGATGCGAACAGCAAACTGATCGATCGAGACGACCTTGCCCGGACCCTTGGCCATGTAGGCGTACATGTCCGAGACCCGGTGCGGGATGACCGACTCGTAGCCCGTGCGGACTTGAGCCTGGTGGTTGCCTTCAGTGGCCACGCCGTGCGCGGCTTGAATCGAGATGAAGTTGGCACGCTTCATGTCGTCGCGGTCCGCTCCGGCCGAAACCAGAGAGGACGTGGACAAGGCTGCCGTCTGCCCCATCGCCCCGTGCTGGTAGGGATGGGCGGTGCCCCGCAGGCTCTTGAACTGCGGGTCGGCGGTCATGAACGTGTTGATGCCCACGTCGGACGAATCGGTCGTGGCCTCGGAGATCACACCCAGATCGCTCGGGTGGAATGCGCGAGTCCGCTTGACCATGGAGCGACCCGAACGGCCGCCGGTGCCCGAGTAGGTCACCGCTTCTTTTTCCTTCAACTCCTTGATCGGGTTGATCTCGAGCGATTGGTCCTTGGCCGGATCTTCGGAGATGGCAATCCACACCGCGTGCGGGTTCATCTCCAACGGCGAAGTGGACTTGGACGCCTTGGCGTTGTGCACTCGCACCGACTTGACCAGTTCGCTATAGAGCAAGCCAGCAAAGCGCTCGTAACCCTTGACGCGCATGAAGCGCGAATCGAGTTCGTGGGGGTGATCATCGGTGGCCAGGAGCTGACACGCACGAATCAGGAGCTGCGTGAAGATCACGGGCTCGTTCATCTCGATGAGCAGTTCCTTGCAGATGTGGTCGATGAACATGTTGTTCATCAAGTCCATCTCGCGCAGGTACCGCACGCTCAGGCCGTGGTCTTCAAGGAGGTTGAAGTACACGTCCTTGCGATTGAACTCGTGAAAGCTGTACGTGCGGGTCGTGCTGTCAAAGTCACGCCAGCCTGCCAGCACCAACGTGGCAACCACGTCGTCGCGGTTAAAGACCCAGGCTTCGTCTTCGAAGACGATGGACCATTCGTCGGCGTTGAGCGTGGGACGCTGACCGGCCGGAACGATGCGCGGCCGCACGCCCAGCATCTTGACCAGGTTCTCCAGTCCGAGCAGGTAGCCCAGGATGACGCCCATGGGGATCATCTTGCCAAACACGCGCAGTTCCACGTATTCGACCGGCGCCTTGGTGCTCTCGACACCCATGATGGTCTCAAGGGCCGGCAGCGGTTCGAGCTTGCCACCACCGTTGTTCACGTAGATGACGTCTTCCTTGCTGATGACCAGTCCCCGACCATCGCTGGTCGAACCGCACGGATACGGCAGGCCAGGCATGATCTTCGGACGCAACTTGCGGTGGTCCAGATTGAAGTTCAGTTGCATGCCGGCGTGGTTGACCGTGAACGCGCGGAAACCCATGGCCAGCATCGTGAACAGACGCGGCGCCTTGATCTCATTGACGAAACAGTTGCCCGGGATCAGATCGGTGATCACGTTGTTGGACTGGTCCAACCCCATGGCCATGATCTTGTCCCGCAGCCAGCGGCCGTAGTCGTTGACTTTCTTGCTCGAACGTTCGGCAAAGAGCTTGCCGTAGTAGCTCGTGAGCGCCACGCGATCCGGACCGAGCTTGCGCAGCGGCAGGTCGCCGCGTTGCTTGCGCGTGCGGTAGTTGACGCCGTTGATCCTGAACGAGCCTTCTTCGTCGACCTTGGGCATGCGCCAGCGCAGCGTCGAAGGAGTGCCTTGGAGCGGCTTGACCTTGACGTAGTACTCGGTGTAAGCCCCGGTGATGTCTTCGACGTCGTGGGCCGAGTAGTCGGTCACGAGGATGCCTGCGTTTTGCAGACTCATCACCGCGGCGGCCACGTCGCGCCCCATGACGTCTTTGACGTAGTGCCGGTCAAAGGTCAAGTGGGTGGACTTGAGCATGGACTTGTCGGCCACCGTCTTGTGGTCAGGCACCTGGGGCACGTGCTTGATCTCGACATCCTGGGGATGGATCGACACGTACTCGTGCATCGACTTGCCGTTGGGCGCCTGGATCTTCTTGTAGTTCCCAGCCGCCTCAATGTAGCGACGGTACTCGGCTGCCGACAGACCGCCGTTGTCGGCCAGCGCGTTGGCGTGCTCGATGATGGCCGATTCGAGGTCCTTGGCTTCGGGCACGACCACTTCGATCGTGCCGTCGACAGCCGCGTTCTCGTCCGGATGGGCGTTGTCGATGATGCGCTCGAGTTCTTCGAGGTCTCGGTCGATGTCCGCATCCAGATGCTCTTCCAGACGCTCGATGTTGTCGATGTCTTGCATCTCGCGCTCGGTCGGAGCGTCGGTGATCTGGGCGTCGCGTTCGCGCTGCTGTTCAGCAGCTTCGTCGCGAGCGACCTCGTCCACGTCGGCTTCGTCGTCGCGTTCTTCCCCGGGCGTGGCAAACGGCTGCTCGGGGGTGACATCGGCTTTGGTGTCTTCCTGGCCACCGGCGGTCGTGCCGGGAACCGGGTTGATCTCCTTGACCTTGCCTTGCGGCGCTTTGTCAGCCACCGTGGTCTTGACCTCGGGCGAATTGGACGGTGCGTTCTGGACCGCACCGGGCGTCGGATCGGGCTCGTCGGTGCCGATATTCTCGTCGAGCTGGTTGTTGCGGGCCTCGAACAGCGACATCGTCACCCGCAAGAAACGCTTTTGCATCGTTTCAGGCGTCAGGACAGCCGTCTTCATCTTGGCCAGCTCTTCAGGCTTGATCTCTTTTTGCTCTTTCTTCGACAGGCCACGCCACTCGTTGAGCGTACCCAGGTTGATCACGAACCAGCGGTCGGACTCTCGGAAGATGATGTTCACCTTCTTGTAGTCTTCCTTTCGGATCGCATTCATCGACGACGCGTCCCGGTTCTCACCCAGCCACTTCCACAGCTCCAGGATCGCCACCGATTCGAGGGTGGCAAAGACGCTGGCGGTCTTTTGGGTGATGTTGGTCTCGGCGCTGCGCAGCACCGACAGACTCGGCAGGATGCGGGGCAGGTCGAACTCGACGAACTGGTGACGATCGGACTTGGTGGCCACTTGGGCCACGGTGGTCCACAGCGTGGCAAAGATGTTCTCCCACTTGTTGTACGAAGCGTAGTAGTTGCGCTGGTACTTGTACAGGCGTTGGAGATAGGCGTAGTTGTAGACGACAGGAACGCGAGGATCTCGTTGGGAGATCTCCAGATCCTTCATCGGCAGGAACTTGGGGTTCTTGACGCGGTGCGCGCGGGCCAGGCGATCGACGATCAGCGGGATCGCGCGGGGATTGCCCTGCGTGCGCGTCAGTGCCGGAACCGTTGCGATGAACATGTTCTTGGGCACCGACTTCAGAACGTTCTCGTGATCGGTCGGACCGTCATCGAGGGGACCCACGCCCAGGTAGTGGTAGATCGCGTCTCGGGTGAGCGCGAGCTTGGCCAGCACCGGCAGCGGGGGTCGGACCAGTTGATCGGGGCGCCGGATACCGTACATCCGGTAGAACGGCGCAAATTGCAGCAATGCCATGTTGAGTAGCTTTCAGTCGCCGGTCATGTTGGCCAGGACCAGGTTGACGGTGGAGATCCCCGTCCGGCTGGAGATCTGACCAGTGGTGCCGACATAGGCACGGCGTTGTTGGAAGAAGTCCTCGACTTCGGCGACGGCTTCTTGCGAGTAGACGATGTTGCCCGAGCAGGTGTCACCGTCGTGGTCGGCGCCCAGACCCGCCAGCTTGAACGGATGAGGAATCAAGCTGTTGACAAAGGCCGAGCCACGCACCGGGAACTCGAGGGCATCCGTCTCCGGGCTCATCGGATCCCACTGCTGTCCGAGCAGCTTGCGCTTTTCGTACTCCAGCGTGACGCGCAGATGCACCCGCGACGGGTAGATCGAGTACGCATTTTCCACCGGATAGCGCGTGACCAGGATCGGGTACTTGTTGGCGTTTTGGTAGACCGCCAGGTACAGCAGTTCGGCAAACGTGCACGGCGTGACGTCGGCCTTGCTGCGCGTCGGGGGCACCTCGTCGATCGAACGCAGGAGTCGGAACGTCATGTCCGGCCCCTTGTAGATCAGAAACAGGTAACGCCCGTCGACTTCCATCGGACGATTGCGGATCGACTCTTCCTGAAACAGGTTCAGGATCTTTTCGATGCCTTCGTTGGTGGTCCACTGGTTGAAGAACCGGTCGTGCAGCAGCACTTCCTCGGACTTGAGCGTGTCCTTGTTGATCAACAAGGTCGGGACGTTGGCATCGGTGAAGATGCTCTCGACCATCTTGCGCAGCAAGTACCGCGTGACCGGCAGCGAGGCCTTCAGGTACTGGTACAGGCCGATGATCGTGGTGTTGATGTCGGGGTTGCCCTTGGCGCCCAGATACTCCACTGCGGTGTCACCGGCCGTGATGACGTTTCGCGTGCCGTTGAAGATGTTGCGTGCGGCCCACTTGCCCAGCAGCAACTTCTTTTTGCCTTCGATCAGCGACATCACGTACTCGAAGATGCCGTTGAACGCCAGCTGCATCTGGTAGCGCGGCGTGTTCAGCAGTTCGATGTCGTTGCGCACCGTGGCTTCGGTGATCGCGTTGGACAACGAGATCAACCGGCGATACATCGTGTTGATTTCGTCTTCGCTCTTGCGGTTGTGTTCATCGATCTCCAGGTCACGCAGACCTGCAGGCATGATGATCACGTTGGTGGTCAGCGCGATGTCCTTGTACTTCTTCATCAGTGCGATGGCTTGCATGCGCGTGGAAGAGCCACCTTCGTTCTTGAACTCGATGTCTTTCCAGTGCTTCAAGAAGAACTCGAACCCGGTCCCACGCGCTTCGTCGACCGGGGTGGTCTTGACAAAGTCGTTGATCGAGCTGTCCCACTTGGCATAACCGGTGCCCGACAAGATGTCGCCGTACAGGCGCTTCATCTTGACGAGCGTGTTGAAGATGATCGGGTGAAAGATCGGAACCTTGACGTTGATGTACGAGAAGCGCCGATTCCGGCGCTCATCGCCGATACGCCCGAAGATCGAAACGGAAAACAGGCCGTCTTCATGGAAGTCCGTGGAACTGCCATCGAAGATGTCCAGCACGGTGACGGGTTTGAAGCCCTTCAACCGTTCAGGCGGGAGCGCCAGAATGACGATGTTGAAAGGCACGTCGAGACGTTTCAAAACGTGCTCCTTAGTCTAAAGTGCGAAAAATATGAGAGAGCCTTCGAACCCAGGGTCTAAGACTAGGGGTGAAAAAGGCTCGGCGTCCCCCTTTAAATAGGGCACGCTCGAACATTTTGTCCATCCCAAGTTTCTTAAACCCGAGGTTCAAAGCACATGGCTGCAAAAACGACCAAGCTCAATTCGAAAGAGTTTGAGCTCGGATCTGACCTCGACTTCCCGAACCTAGACTTCGATTACGGAGAGCCCAAGAAGGACTCGCACCCTGTTTTGTCTACCCTCAAGGCCATTGGCAAGGGGGCGGTCGGCAGTGTGTTCAACCGTGGTCTGATTCGCTCCACGATCAAGAATTCGCTGCCCGATGCATACGGTCAGGCCTACGATTTCTACGATCAAGCCAAGGAGTCGGTCAGGTCGCTATACAATGACGCCGCCAAGGAGCTGCGTCCGGCGACCACCCAACTCAAGCAAACGACCCAGCGATTCTTGCCCCAAGCAGAAGGAATTCTGTCCAAGGAACTCGCTGAAAAGGTCAAGGCGTGGAGTAAGTCTGGTACCAGTAGCGGTGCGTCACTGTCGCAGGATCGAATCCGTGACGATGCACTGGCCATGCAGATTGGTCAGATCTTTCAGGCGCAAGCCCAAGACACCGATCGCAAGGAACAGCGCGCTGAAAAGCGCGAGCTGCTGACCGAGGGAGTTACTCAGATCCGTCATCGGGATCTCCTGGGTGGCCTGTCGGCCATCGACCAAGGAGTCTCCCGTCTGGCGCAGTACCAAGACACGGTGCTCGCCAATTACCAAAAGAAGTCCCTGGAGCTGCAGTTCCGCCAGTACTACGTCATGGCGGACTTGCTCAACGAGTCGAAGCGGTCGGCCGCGGCAACGCGTTACCAACTCGAAGCGATCGTCAAGAATACCGGCCTGCCTGACTATGCCAAGCTTTCGACTTCGGCAGCGCTCAAGCAAGCCATGCGCAACAAGTTCCTCGAAATGGGTAACAACGCCCTGTTCGGGGGCGGGGGTGGCGCAGACTTCATCAAGAACTTCATCGGCAATCTCAAAAAGAGCGCTGGTGAAAAGCTGCGCGGCGGCGCCGAAGGCGTCAACGGGTTGGCCGACATGCTCGACATGGCCAGCTCCGTGGGCGACATGGGCGACATGGGTCCTTCCAAGCACGAAATGGCCAGCGAGTTCGCTGGCCAAGGTCTTGGAGCGATCGCCAAGCACTTCGGTCAGAAGTACTTGAAGGGCCGTCTGGAGAAGAATCCTGGCATCCAAAAGGGTGCCGAACATCTCCAGTACAACCTGAACAACGCAGCCAATCGCTTTTCGGATGCGCTGACCAACCCCAACAAGGAATGGAGCGTCCGCAATGCCCGTAGTGGCATGGCTGACATGCTCGACAGGGGTCGTGCCAACGGCCGGCGTCCGGGTGTGCGTGGGTGGCTGGCTGACAAGCTGGCCCCGTCCGATGAAGGGATGTACGACTTCAATGGCCCGGGCATGTTGGAAACGCTGCGTGAGACGCTGGCGTCCCACCTGCCCAGCAACGCGCCCGAAACGAAGTTGGACCAGGTTGGCCTGCTCGGTCAGAACCAACCGGCCATCTATTCGAACGCGGCGCAAAAGTCGATCATCGAAGTCATCCCAGGTATGCTGGCCCGCATCCACCGTGAATTGGTGGTCACACGTACCGGTCAAGACCAAGGGCTGATCAGCTACGACTTCAAGGCCAACAAGTTCTCGACGCAAAAGGCGGTTAGCCAAGGCATTCGTGCTTCGCTGGCTGGTGAAGGCAATCGCAAGCAGTTCGATGAACGCCTGAACCAGATCATCGCTGAAGTCGACAAGGAAGGCAAACTCACCGAAGACCAAGTCAAGGGCGTCAAGGACGTCCTGGCTCGCATGTCTTTGAAGCGTGAGTCCACAGACGCGTCCAACCTGGTCAAGGGTCGCACCTGGGCCAGCGCGCCTGGTGGGGATGACGTTGCCAAGCTGTTCCAACAGCACCTGCAAGTCGACGAGGCTGGAAAGCGCGATGGCTCGCTCGAAGGCATCCGCGCCCAACGGGTCTTGTCCGATCGGGTCATGGGGTTGTCGAGGTACTTCGATGATCCTCGGGCCCAGATCCAAGCCATGGCGGCGCTGGGTCAGACCGGCGCGATCAACCAGAGCGGCTTGTACAACGCTGAAAAGGGGTCGCTCGATCTGGACAAGATCGCTGGCGCTTTGCGTGGTCATGAGCCAGGTGAGGTTGGTGAAGACGAGACCTACGTTCCCGTGGGCGGGGGTCGTCGTCCGAACCAAGCCCGTCGCGCACTCGAAGCGCGTCGTCGTGCCAACCTCGAAGCGCAGCGCCCGGTTCAAGCACCCGCGGCGATGCCAGAAGCGCCCAAGCCCAAAGTGGCTGAAGCGCTGCAAGCGCCGCAGATTGTCAAGTTCGATACGAAAGATTTCATCACCGCGCTCCAAGCGCAGACCGATGAGATCAAAAAGCTGGATCACGGCGACTTGTTCAAGTCGATGGTCGCTCAGCTCGAACAGATCAACCAGCATCTGGCCGAAGGTATCAACACGTACTCCCTGGCCGAGGACTATCTCGGTAGCGGCGCTCGTGCCAGGTACAAAGACAAGCTGGGTCGTCTGAGGAGTCGCGCCGCGGAAGCAGCGGGCAACCTCAAAGACAAGGCCAAGGACTTGTACGGTCGAGGCAAAGACAAGGTCTCCAAGTCACTCCAAGATGTCACCCTCGGGGATATCGGTAGCGGTGTCTTTGGCGCGGCCAAGTGGGCTGGCGGTCAAGCCTTCAAGACGGGTAGCCGTGTTGCCTCGCTGGCTGGCGGGGTGGTCAAGAACGTGGCAGCGGTGGGAATCCCGCTGATCGCTTCGGGCACCCAAAAGCTGGCCGACATGTTCGGCGATGTTTACCTGCCCAACGAAAAGGAACCTCGGATCACCCGCGGCGACATGAAGGCTGGTCTGTACTTCGATAAGAAGACAGGCAAGAAGGTCACGTCGTTCAAGGACATCTCGGGGGCTGTTGTCGATGAAGCCGGCAACGTCATTCTCGACGACGAACAAGTCAAGGTCGCCTACGTCAAGGGCACCCGCACCAAGTCCCTGATCCAAGCCGTCAGCGAAGCAGGCGGCGCCATCAAGAGCTTGGCCGGCTTTGCGCTGGGTATGGTCGGCGGTGGCTACAACCTGGCGCTGCGTGCAGCGATCACCGGGTTCCACACCGTGCGTGCCATGCTGCCGCCCTACGACGTCTACGTCAAGACCGACATGGATACCCCGAAGCTGCGCAAGTCTGGTTTCGTTGATCGTGTCTACTTCTCGAAAAAGACGGGCAAGGCCCTGACCCATCCACGTGAGATCGATGGCATCGTCTTGGACAAAGACGGTAACCAGGCGATCACGCAAGAAGACTACGATACCGGTCTGGTGGACGTCAAGGGCGTCACGATCAAGGGTCCGGGTCGTCTGCTTGGCAAAGCCAAGGCACTGGCCGGGGTGGGTCTGAAGGCTTTGCGTGGTTTGGCTGGTAATGCCAAGGAGTTCTTGGTTGGCATCGGTCAAGCCGTCAAAGACATCTTCGGTGGGGTCTTTGGTCTGAAGGGTGAGTACCTGCAAACCAGCATGAAACAGCTGGACGTGCAGACGGCCATCCTCAAGTTGCTCACCGAACGCATGCCTGCCAAGAAACGGCATGTGCTGGGTGACATCAACGGCGATGGGATCCGGGAAGGTTCGGCAGCAGAACTGGAAAAGACCGAAGAGGCGGCTGACAAGGCCCGCACCGCAAACCAAGACATCGATCCTCGCGCTGCTGCGGCAGCCGGTGGTGGTGCTGGCGCCGGTGGCGGCCTGTTGGCCAAGATGAAAGACTTGTTTGCCAAGAAGAAAGCGGGTAGCGAAGAAGGTGGCGACACCAACATCGATCTCGGCGGCTTCGGCGGCAAAGCAGCCAAAGAAGGAGTCAAAGATGCGGAGAAACTCGCTGAAGGTGGCGTCAAGAAGGGCCTCTTTCGTCGTGCAATTGGCGGTCTTGGTCGTGGTGTGCTCGGTGCTGGAAAGCTCTTGGGTCGAGGAGCACTCGGTCTCCTTGGTCTTGGCGGTCTGGGACTCGGTGGTGCATTCAGCGGCCTCGCTTCTGGTGCGGCTGCAGTAGGTGGCGCTGCCCTTGAAGGCGGCGCGGCGCTGGCCGCAGGTGCTGGTGGCGCCCTGGCTGCGGCTGGCGGTGGTCTGCTGGCGGTCCTGACCGCACCTGTCACCCTGGCGGTTCTGGGTGTGGCGGCTGTGGGCGCTGCGGCGTACTACGGCTACAAGTACCTGACCAAGGTTCGCCTCGGCACTCTGTCGACGGTTCGCTACGCGCAGTACGGTATTGCTGCATCGGAACCCCAGGATCACCTGGCCCCGGTGTGGGATCTGGAAAAGCTGCTCGAGCCGATCACCAAGATCGACGATGGCAAAGCTTCGTTCGATCAATCCAAGTTCAGCTTGGACGAGTGCATGAAGATCTTCAAGATTGAAAAGGCTTCGGATCAAGTCAACCAGTGGGCGGCTTGGTTCAACAACCGTTTCAAGCCTGTCTTTTTTGCGCACATCGCTTCGCTGCGTGCCAAAAAGCCCGGAGTCGAGCTGCACGACGTCGACAGCAGTAAGCTGACGGCGCAAGAAAAGCTGGACTACCTGGCCGCGTCTTCGATGCCCAATGGTCCCTACGACTACATGGCGTCTCCGTTTACCGATCAGAAGAACCTGACGGTAGCCAGTGATGGCGTGAAGTCGGCCATTGACATTGCGCAAGACCAACTCAAGAAGGATCTTGCCAATGAAGCCGCCAATCCGAAAACGAAGGCTGCGGTGGCTCCGGCCGCTGCGGTTGGCGCTGCTGCTACTGGTAAGGCTGCTGCTACGAGCCTGACCGCAGGTGCTAAATCTGCGGTCGGTACGGCTGCGGCCGCGGCCGGTGTCAGTCCTGCTGAAGCAGCTGCTGCCAAAGCGGCTTCTGATCTGGGTGGCACGGTTCCGACCGATGCAACGAACAAAGATGCTGGCGTCAACCTGATTGCTGGCAACACTGTTCCGAGCGATTACCTGTTCACAGGGCAAACGGGTCGCATTGATGCACTCAGCTCCATCCGCTACAAGACCTACGGTCTGGTGGAGATGGACGTTGACAAGATCAAGAACATCCGTTACCTCGAAATGAACGTGATGAAGGTCCTGAAGATCAACAAGGATGGGGCGACCTACGATGAAGACATCGAAGCGTTGCTCAATCAGGTCAAGGGGACATTCGGTATCACGGGTCCGCACAGTCCTGAAGGTCTGGCTTGGATGAAGTGGTTCCGTAACCGCTTCTTGCCGGTCTACCTGAACTACGCGACCATGGTCACCAAGCTCACGGGCAAGAAGGACCTGGTGGGCGCGGAGATGGCGCTGACCCCGCAAATGCAGATCGATACGGCCAACGCGGTCTACACGACCTCGTCGGTGGTCGATGGCTCCAAGGTCTCAGTCTGGAAGGTCTCCGATTCGCCGTGGAAGGGTTACGCCCTGAACGATGATCCGGCCACCGTCCAAGCCAACTTGCAGTTCCTGACCGAAGCGGTCAAGGCGGTCAAAGCCAACGAGCAGATGTCCACCAAGGTCAAGGACGCCCAACGGGCCAACGAAGCCAAGGGTGCTGCCATGGGAACGTCTGCCAGCCAGACGGACACTGCCAAGGACCCGAAGACGGGCAAGACCGACATCATCCAGCGAGACAAGTCCTCTGTCGAAAAGGACACGGCCAAACTCGCGGGTGGGGTGGGCTTCAGTCAATCGCTGCCATTGTCTCCGGACGCCAAGGGCGTGCGTGCCATCGGTGACTTCACCAAGGGCGCGCCGATCGAACATCCGGGCAAGGGTACGGGCGGTGACATCAATTCGCTGCCGCAGCCTTCGGGCGACGGCTACGAAGGGATGAAGGACATGCTGGCAGCCGTCTCCAAGATGACTGGTGTCCCGCTCAATCCGTTGATCACGACCGCCGCAGTCGAGTCAGGCTTCCGAGCCAACGCCATGCCACCCATCAACCCGGCAACGGGTAAGCGGGCTTCGGGCGCGGTGGGGTTGTACCAGTTCATCCCCTCGACCTGGAACGCGATGATGTCCAAGTACGCTGCCAAGTACGGCATCGCACCTGGCACCCCCCCGACCGATCCGCGAGCCAACGCCCTGATGGGTGCCGAGTTCATCCGTGAGAATCTGACGAGCCTGCAAGGTCGTTTGAAGAAACCGGTGACCTCGACCGATCTGTACCTGGCCCATTTCCTGGGCGCCGGTGGCGCCGCTCAGTTCCTGAACAGTGATCCGTCTGCAATCGCTGCTGAAGCCATGCCCAAGGCTGCCAGTGCGAACCCGACGATCTTCTACGACACCAAGCGCAACAACGCTCCGCGTACGTTTGCTGAGATCTACTCGCTGTTCACGGAAAAGATCGATCGCGAGACCAAGAAGTACGGTGTGTCTACGGACATGACGGCTTCGGCGGCTCCAACTGCAACAGATGCAAAGAAGAACGCCAAGGGCGAGGTCACGGGTGATCCGACGACCAATCCTGCAACGGCTTCGACCTCGGCTGTTGCTGGTGGACAAAAGGGTGCGCCGGTCACTGCGACGGCTTCGCCGAATAAGCCAGTGGCCACTGCGGTCGATCCGAATGCTCCGAAGTCCCAAGCAGCCACAGGCGCTGCTGCGCTCATCAATTCGAGCACAGCTGCCGGAACTGCTGCGGGCGCTTCGAGCGCATCGGGTTACGGCGGCAGTGTGGCGGCGGCCACCTCGGCCACGCCGGCGGCAACGCCAGCTGCGACCACCCCCGCCACCCCGACTCCGGCTGCGCCGGTGGTGCGTCCGCCAGTGGCAGGCTACCAAGGCTACCAGCCTCGTCTGCAACCTTCGGCCGACGAGATTGCAGCCCAACACGCTGCAACCGCTGCTGCCACGGGTGGCGACATCAAGTCCATTGGTCAGACCCTGACTCAATCGCTCGATGTCCAGACCCGGTCGTTGTCCCAGCTCACGCTCATGGCCACCATCCTGAGCAAGTTGGGTTCGCTGCCCACTGGCGCAGCGGCCTCCAACGACACCACCAAGACGCCTGCCCCTACCGATGTCCCGCGGCCTCCGCCGCGAGCACCGATCAGCATGGCGCGATAAACCGTGTAAAACAAAGGAGGGGGAGGGCTTCCCCTCCCCCTTTCCTTGCCGTAATTCCTTTAAAACTCCTTCCGCCACGAAAGCCTTTCCATGACTACGAGTCTGCAGAAAATCTCAGACGCCGACTGGGTGCGCCAGGCGTTCCTGGTTCCCTCGACGGCCCAGCAAGACATCGACAATCGCAATCGGTCGTTCTCGACGAACCGGTTCAAGTTCGGCAACACCCAACTCGGGGGCAGCCTGGCGATCAATCCGCCGGCCCAGTTCACCCCGAATGCCGATCCCCGTATTCCGGGCATCATGGTCCAGCTCGACGCGGACGGCAACCCGGTCACCCCCAACCCCGATCACGGCAGCTACGGCCGCTACTACGGGGAAGTCATCGAAGAGAACTCGCGCATCATCTCGATGCGCTTTGGCGTGCCGCAGTTCAATTCGCTGACCACGTTCTTCACGGGTTTTTACAACTCCGATGCTGGTGTGCTGGCGCGCACAGGTCGGGGCAATTCGCTGCTGTACAACATCGGCAAGGCCGCGGGCTACGTGGTGCCGCTGTTTTCGATGCCGCTGCTGCTGATCTCGCTGGGCGGCAACATCATGCGGTTTCTGCTCAACAAGCCGTCGAGCAAGTACTACTACTTGAAGCCCACGATGCCGGTGTACTGGAATGCCGTACAAGGCATGGTCAACGCGATCGCCGTCAACAAGGGCATGGTCCCGCGGGCATTCTCGGGCAACAACGACACGGTCAATTTCCTGGATGGTCGCTATCCGTTCAAGGAAGCGGACCTGCAGAACTTCGCCTCGAAGATGCCTGACATCATCTACGAGAACGGCCAGATCAACGTCTACGCGATGGCCACGCGTTACCAGCGCCTGAGCCGCAAGCTCTACCGCTACATGGAAGAGACGTACGACGCCACCGCCACGGCCAACTCGGGCGCCTCGGGGTTTGACGATCTGTACGACGTCATGACCAACCTGGTCAGTCATGGTTTTCGAATCGACCGTGCGCAAACCCAATCGGTGTCGTTCCAGAGCTACTTGAGCAAGTGGTTTGATTCGGCCGTCTCCGTTCCGAAAGCCAGCTCGGCGCCGTCGCAAAACACCACGACCAGCACCGTCTCGTCTACCACCTCGGCCAACACGTCCACCGCCGATGCAGCGGCCAAAGATTCGAGTCCGTCGGTCGATACCGAACTGGCGCCCAAGAACGAGACCATGCTGCAAAAGCTGGCCGAGTTCCTGCACGCCGAACTCGACGATGGTTCGACCTTTGTGTCGTTCCGGGTGGACAACGATGGTCCGGTGCACGAGTCGTTCAGCAACTCCGTGGGTGAGTCGGAGATCGGCAACAAGATCAACTCGATGTCGGGTCAGGCCCGTGAGACCAACTTCAACTTTGCCGGTGGTAACATCAGCGACGGGTTGATCGGTCAAGCTGCGGGTGCGGTGGTCTCAGGTGTCAAGGACTTTCTGTCGGGCGCTGCGGCAGGTCTGTCCATGTCAGGACTGGCAGCGTTGGGGGGTTCGGCGTTCGTGGACATTCCCAAGCACTGGCAAAGCTCGAGCGCCAACCTGCCGTCCATGAGCTACTCGATCCAGCTGACCTCGCCGTACGGCAACAAGATCAGCCAGATGCTCAACCTGTACGTGCCGCTGTGCATGCTCCTGGCTGCAGCCCTGCCGCTGTCGACCGGCAAGCAGTCCTATACCAGCCCGTTCCTGGTCGAGCTCTACGACCGCGGTCGTGCGCAGACGCGTCTGGGCATCATCGACTCGATGAGCATCACGCGCGGTACAGGCAATCTGGGCTTTTCCAAGTCCGGTTCGGCCATGGCCATCGACATCACGTTCTCGGTGCTGGATCTGAGTTCAATCCTGCACATGCCCATCATCCAGGGCTACAACCCGTTCACCAATCCGACGGCCGGTTTGTTCGATGACGACTCGACGTTCACCGACTACATGGCTGTCCTTGGTTCGCTCTCGCTCAACGAGCAGATCTACTCGATGGATCGCTTGAAGCTGCGGCTGACGCGCACCATGGCCAACATGAACACCTGGTTCAGCGCGGCCCATACCGCCAACTGGATCGGGGACCTGGCCCCGGCGCAATTGATCTCGGCCTTCATGGCCGGACGGGTCAACCGCTGAGGCGGCATAAAGGGGGAGCCGAGGCTCCCCCTCCTATGCTGTCTTTAGACAGGAATGGCACCGATCAGAGCCTTGGTGGTGTTGGCAATGAGCCGGACCACGCGCGGATCGATCGTCTGGGCCCGTTGGGTCTGGCTGTTGGCCAGCGACGTCGACAGCACGACCCGGGGAAATGCTCGCGCCACTTCGGCTTCGACCGTGGTGCGCGGAAACATCGTGGCCAGGATCTGGTGCTTGCCGCGATCCCCATCGACCAAGCTCTTGATCCCGATGGCCAAAAGCGTCGTAAAGTCGCGGCTGCCGCCGATCAACTTGAGCAGGTTCAGCGTGGTGTTGTCGCCCCCGGTATCACCCAGGCGGTCAAAGACATTCCACTGCGAGTTCGTGCTCGTGAAGATCGAGATCAGGTTGGAGTAGTCCTGGACGGAAGCTCCGAAACCATTGCGCCCGTAGGCGGTGGCTGAGTAGCCCGTCGTCAGGAGCCGGCCATAGTTGGGCAAGACCGCATCGAAGATCTGTCCACCCGGTGAGGCGGCCATGGTCTTCAGGTTGTTGAGGTCACCGTTTCTGACCAGCACCGGCAAGCACGCCGCCGTGACCTTGGTCAGCAGACCCGTGTTACTCGACACAGCCGACGGCGCCGTCAGCGTGGTAAACGAGTTGGGCAACCCGTAGCTGCTGCCTTGGATCACGCCGGCGCTGATGAGCGAAGCGTGGGAGTCCACGTCGTAGATCGAGCACTGACCCGGCACCGTCTCGTTGGACAATCCCGTGCCGTAGGCATTGACCATGTTGACGTAGTCACCGTAGCCCGACAGGTCGGCCACATGAGACGAATCGACGTTGAACGTCGAACCACTCATGTTGACGTTGACGTTGCCGTAGTCGGTGTAGCTGCTGGTCAGCGTCTTTTGCGCATCGGCCGACAGCCCGCGAATCGAACCAGCCGCTGCCGGAACGACAGCGTTCAGGCGATTCAGGATGGTGCCTTGATCCAGCGTGACTGCGCCAGTGACGTTGCTGACCTTCAGAAGACTGCCAGCCCCTGTGAGCAGACCCTTGCCGGAGTTGGCCAGGATCGAGCTGATGTCAAAGGTCGAGGCAGTCTTGGTGTCTTGAATCGAATTGACAACTCCGCCCGATGCGCCGTAGACGTCAACCGACGCCAACGAATCTTTCGGGCCCGATGAGAACGTGGTTGGTGCAAGAGGGTTCATGAGGCGTTTTCAAGCCAAAAAACAAAGGGGAAGAGAGGGGGCTCCCCCGAAGGAGAGCCCACTGGTCTAGAACGCGTCGGGCTTGCCAGACGACTGGGTTTCAGCCGGGACGACCACTGGGGTGTCGGCATGGGCCTGGACGTAGCGCTGTTCAGCGTTGATCCAGCATTCAGGCACGCGCTGCTCCTTCAGGGCAGTGCGCAGGTCTTCAAAACCCTTGGACAGCCACGCCTCGCCGCGCGCAGACACCTTGTGCTGGCCGCCGTTGGCGGTATCAAACAGGTAGTAGTGCGTGAACGGTAGTTGGCTGTTGACAAAGCTCTCCAGCAGATCCGGGTTCTGGATGATCTTCTGGTAGTTGCCGGCCATGATGTCTTCTTCGAAGTGCTGGTTCCACTTCGATTCGTACTGGCGGCCTTCCTGCTTGGCATCAAAGCCGTACTTGTAGCGCAAGTCGTCAGCCACGCAACCAGAACGCACGTAGAACCAAAAGCCCTCCATGGACGTGAAGTAGCCCAGGTAAGGATGCGTGAACTTCATCTTGGTGAAGTGCGACAGCTCGTGGCCCAGCTTGGTCTTGGCTTTGTGGAACAGGATGTTGATGTGGTCGATCCCGTCGTTGGCAGGATCGAACCGGGAACTCGGGTTATCAGAGACGCTCTTGCGGCTCGGGGGAAGTTGCCGACCCCCGGCTGGTTTTCTGGAGTTTTCCATGGTTTTTCAGTTGTCTGCGAGGTCGTCCTGGTCGCCGCTGTCTTCGAAGAGATCTTGCTGCCTGTTGCCAGGGCTGATCACTTCGGGGACTTCTTCGACCAGGTCGCCCTTGTCGGTGTTGATCAACACATCACCCGCAGCGCTCATCACGGCATCGCCTTCACCGCCTTCTTCCGGATCGTCCGGTTGCTCGATCTCGTGCGTGACGTCATCGAACGAGATGTACATGGAATGCGTGGAGATGGTACCGTTCTTGCGTTTGCCGATGATCTTGAACTCGAAGCCTTCGAACTGCAAGAAGCGCATGCCCTTGCAAAAGACCTTCCAAGTCATAATCTTGCGCTTGAATTCCTTGTTCAGGTTCCCGCGCAAGCTGGTGCGATCACGACGATTGGTGTCGATCTGCTCGCGAGTCTCCACCCCGCCTTGGCGAATCAGACGTTCCCGCCGCCGGTCTTCGAGGATCTTGAGTTCCTTGTTCAGGTACTGATCCATGAAGTGGTCCCATTGGGAAGGACCCACACCGAGCTCGTGGACGATGTTGCGAAACATCTTGGCGAGCACCCCAGTAATTCCGCTTGGCACCCCCACGCCAAAAGAGCGTGGTTTGAGCGCCAGGCGCAGACCGATCTGTCTTTTGTTATCCCACATGGGGACTCCTTTTGCTAGGTTTAAGCTGGTTTCTTAAGATCAACCAACGGTTGCTTTCCTCAAGTCGCAAGGACCTGAAGTAGACCCGTCAGGATCGATTTTAGACTCGCGAAGGTCTTGGTCAGAATTCGCAAGTTGTGTTCCTGTACGCCGTATTCGGCGCTTTCTGCGCCTTCCATCAGTTCGCACAGTTTGAGAGCCTCTTCCACGAATTCGTAGATGTAGGTGCTCTCGATGTAGTAGCCGTCGTCGGAGATGAAGAACTGATCCAGGGTCTTGTCGACCATGACCAGAGCGTAGCGATCGCTGTCGAGGGCTTCGTTTTTCTTGATCGTCATGGTGATCTGTTTGAGCACCGTAACGAACCTGGCGATGTTGGGAACGCAGGTCGAAATGAACACGCCGTTGGCTGCCAACGGACTGTAATTTCGATCACTCAGTTCCTTGAAGCCAACAATCAACTCGAGACACAACTCTCGGTTGGACTGTCCTGCTGGTGGTAGTACATCACGACCTACCGGCGTCATGGGAGGACCCAAAAGGATCCTCTTGAGCAACTGTTTTAGCATGGTTTAGGCTTTCATTGGGCAAGCACGTTTGTGCGCTGCCATGGATTTGGTGCACAGTGATATGACACGCACACTCGCTGCGTCACTCCACGTCACCTCAGATTGGTGATATGTGATTGACTGACATTTCATTACCGCAAAGGAGAAAACATCATGTCGCAAGACATCGTTGTCTCCGGTGACTTGACTGAAGACCAGGTGTTGGCAAGGACGCGAGGCGTCCGCCTTCGCATCGTCAAGAAGCTCACCGAGACTGACGCGTTCCCCGCCGACCCGGACGAAGCCAAGCTCCTGATCAAGGCGCTCGACGGTCTGGACAAGTCCGCACTGACCACCAAGCGCATGAAGCTGGACGCCGACATCGCTGCCGGCCAAGCCGCTTCGGGCAAGGAAGTCGTGGCTGCGCTGCTGAGCAAGCTCTCGCATGCGCCTGGCATGTCCGCTTCCATCACGATCATCGAAGCGCCGGTGCTCGGTGCCGAGATTCCGGTTCCCGAGCTGCTGCCCGGCGAGACGGATATCGGCACCAAGCAGCTGAACTTCGAGAGCTTCATGGACGAGAACCGTCCGGCTCCGATCGATCCGCCGCAACAGGCCGCTTAAGTGCTGGCACTAGGACCAGGAGGGGTAAAGCCCTTCCTGGTCTTTATGCCGTCATGGATGCTGAATAGGTTCGGTTCGAGTAGGCGCAGCGCAAAGGTGGTCGAGCACGCAATCTCCGTTGCTTGGAACGGATCGAGCTTCATGTCGACCAACTCCTTTTGTTCTGCCGCAGTGGGAACCTTGGCAAACAGCGCCGGAGCATACAACACCATCGAAGGCATCTTGCACTTCTTGAACGCTTCGAGGTGCATCTCCAACCACTCGTGAAACGAGTAGCGCACCATGACCGCGTAGTGTTCTTTGCAGATCTCCGGGGTCAGTTCCTGGTCGCTCACGTTGATCGACGAGATCGTGATGTCGCTGCCCAGCCGGAACTGCAGCACGTTCAAGATCTCTTTGGCTTCGTCATCGGTGAGCTTGTAGGGATGCACGTTCACGCAAAACTCGATGCCCATGTTCTGGCCACCTTTAGCGACGTCCTCACGGGAGCTCTTGACGAAGCTGGCCAGCAGGTAGACGATGTTGGTCAGCACCGATCGGCGCAGCACCGACGTGTCGCGCTGCGCGTAGGCTTCCTTGAAGGTCTGAGCGTTCACGTCCGGAAACTCATCCACCGTGCGGGTGAAGTAGTCTCCTAGCATGGCGTTGACTGCGTAGTTGTCATCGATCTTGGCCAGCGTCCCCAGACGCGTGTCCAGGAGGCAGTCCAGATCGACGTAGACCGTATCAGGCTTGAGAACGCTCATGGCTTTTTGGGCGGCTTGGCGCTGGTCATGACCGACAGGTCGCCGAGGGTGATGCACTGGTCGATCATGCACAGCACGACCAGCCAGCGATTGCCCTGCAGGTAGCCCGCAATGTCAGCGTTGTCGGGCAGCCGCTCGGCGTAGACGTTGGGAATCAGCCGGAACTTCGAATTGAAGTCACCGGCTTGCGTCGTGTGGACGGTCGCCACCCCGTAGCTGAGCGTCAGCCGTTCCACGAGCGTGTTCCACTCCAGCGAACCGCGATCGATGCGCATGTAAAAGACACTCGTGAGCGTCAGGATGAAGTCGCGCACGTAGTTGCTGCGAAACACGATGTCCACCAGGGTCTCCAGCTGACCTGGGGTGAAGGCGTAGAACATGGAAGTGCCGATCACGCTCTGACCGAGCGCAGCGACGATGGCTTCCTTGCCTTGCGACTCCACGAACTTCATGTACGTGTGGGTGAACGCGTCTCTGAAGTGCTGGAAGTAGTAGTCTGTCGAGGGAACCTCGACTTGTTGTTCGTTAGCCATGGATTCTTAAGATTGAACCCAACCAACACCAGCCTTTACGCAAGCAAAGAGTTCGAAAGGTGCATGCTGGTCAAGTAGGTGGAAAGCGTGACCGTGGACTGCACTTGCGTGCCCAGTCCTTCGATCGCCTTGAGAGAGACTTCACCAGTGCGCGAGATCGCATCGTTCATCGCCTGGAAGCCTTGCGTGTCGCCGCCGCGGTACTTCACGAGCTCGGTGATGCAGCTCGTCAGATTGTGGGCGGTCAGAATGTTGAGCTCCGGATACGAGATCTTGGAGCCCTTGGACACGCCCGTGGCTTGACCGGTCAGGTTGTCCACCGACTGGTTGTTTTCGGGAATGGAGATCTTCTTGACCAGCAGCTGCGCTTGGCGACGCAGCGGCAGATCCACCACCAGGTACGGCGTGTTGGACAGGTACGCCGCCGATCCGGCTTTGGAGTCCATCCAGACGCGTTCGAAGAACTCGTGGCCGATCTTCTTGGCCACTTCGAAGTTGCGTTCGACCGTCAGTTGGGGCTTGGTCTGGTTCGGAGCGATGATGCACAAGCGGATGTCGCCCTTTTTCAGGCCTTCGATCCACTCGTGAAATTCCTCGTCGCTCAACTGCGAGAACATGTGCTCGTACGCCTCCCGGTTGATGCCACCGGGAAGGATCGATTCCACAAGTTCGATGCAAAGCTTTTGAGCCGCAGCTCGATTCTTGGCCATGAAAGGTTCCTTCAGCGTTCGTGATCACCCAAGACCAAGACGACTTTGACGTTCTTCTTGGACTTGTAGCTAATCTCGATCATGTTTCGAGTGCCTCGGGACTGACAGTCCCAGAAGGCCAGCAAATGAGTGGATATCTTGTCCATATCCGCATTTCGAGCGTAGCCGGCGCCTTTACCCAACTTGTCCCAATCGGCCGGCATGGGCAGATAGGGTTTGTTGTGTTCGATGCAATACTGGATTGCCATTGCGTCCGGACCATGGCGGGCATCACCCGAAATGATCAAAGCATTCCCGAGCTCAAAGAACTCCAAGTACCAGGCAAACACCTGGCAGAACTGCTTGTAGTCGGAATAACTCCGGCTACCGGCCACGATGACCCGCTTCTCGAAAGAAGTGTAGTCATCGTAGCTAATAGCCGGAGGCGGGTAGACCTTCATCAGGTCGGAGACGCTTCCGAAGGAGCGTCCGGGGCCTGCGCTTGCTGCACGACGGGCGGCAGGTTGGGCAGGTTGTTCTTGGCCATCGTGGGCGCCACCGATTCCTTGATCAGCATGACCCACGCGTCGTCGGTGCCCTTGTCGACCAGGCAGTAGCGCTCGACAGTCGTGTCGATTTCGTCGCACGAACCCAGCACCATGCGCAGCTGGCGGTTGACCAGAAAGCGCCGCAGGTTCACGTCGACGTCCGGATCGACCGCATTGGGGTCGATGCCCGTCAGCCAGCGAAACGGGTCCTTGTGACCGGCGAACATCAGTTCCTTGCAGACGGCGTCCGCGGGATCGAACGCTTCGACCGGACCAGCGCCCGGTTGGTAGAGCACGGAGGTCTTGTTCTCCTCCGTGGGAAGGGAGAGGACAGCGGTGGTCATGATCGAGGTACTTCCTTGAAGTCGGTGTATTGATTCTGGAGCAGCACTCTCTTGACGATGAGCTTGCCCCAGGAATCGCGTGCAGGCAGAAGGAGGGCCGAGTGAGGTCGGGAAAACCTGGGCCGGAAAGAGTACGTGCAGTGCGGCATCACGCGAGTCACAAAGTTGTGGACAGCAAGCTGGGCCAGTCCCAATGCATCGTTCGGCTCGGAGATGCCAACGCCGTCAGTGATGGTTCGCTGAAGCGCTGCGACAAAATCATAGAGGACCGACAACGGGTTGATCTTGACGAACTCTTCCGGACCTTCGACGGTGACGTCGATCGTCTTTCTCGGAAGCACATTGCAGATCAAATGCGTTGCCTGGTCGCACGCTCTGTAGAAGTCATCCGTGTTCGGGGGTTCATGCCCGTACGAGATGATCTGCAGTAGCGTCAAAGGTTGGATGTCCATCAGGCCTCGGCCGGAACATCGAGCTGGCGTTCCAGCACGGCGATTTCGTTGGGCACGAAGTTGGGCGACAGCTTCGTGTTGACCTTGGCCAGCAGCTCCTTGCTGTACCAGTAGGGCACGTAGATGCCGGCGCGCATGAGCAGCAAGTCCATCGTGGACAGGAACGGCGGCTCTTCAGCTTCCTTGTCCTGGCTGACCCAGTAGCCACGCGTGTTCAGCAGGATCTCCCAGTCGTAGCCGCGAGCCTTCAGGTCGTCGTACAGCTGCTTGGGTGTGCACAGCAGGCGCTGGTCCATGTGGTGCCACAGATCGGTGATCTGGCAGAGCTCCGCGCAGATGTTGAGCGCCCGGCGCAGTTCCGGGTGCTTGTCGATCTTGCCACGCACCGTGGTCCGCGACAGCTTGATCTCGGGGCACAGCGCCAGAACGTAGTTCTGCACGTTGCCTTCCAGACCGAAGCGTTCGTTTTCCTTGATGTAGTGGAACTCGCTCAGCGAGGGCAGAACGCCTTCTTGCTGCGAGACCACGAGTTCGATGGCCATGCCTGAAGGGCCGGACTTCGAACGAAGCTGTCGGATCGTGACGATGTTCAGATCCGTGTCGCCGACCATGTCATCCGTGGGCGAGCGCGGATACGCAGGGCCTTTGGTGCCCTGGTCGATGAATGGCGCTGCGTTGTAGCAATGCCAGCAGTTGTTCGTCGAGAACGTGAACTTCTCGGGAGCGCCCTTGATCTTCTGGCCACCCTTCAGATGCTGGAGCTTCTTGGGCGGCGGATTGCGCGGGTCCATCGAGAACTCGGTGCCGATGTGGGCCGTGAGCATGACGTAGTCGTAGGCGGCCGTGGCGTTGCCTGGGACCTCCATCAGGAAGCGCGACTTCTGCAGACCCTGGCGCATGAAGATGGTGTTGCCACCAGCTTCACCCAGCTCGTTGTCGTCCTGCATCTTGATCACGTCTTGCGTGACGAATTCGGAGAACGAGTCGATGCCGCGGAAGGTCGGCTGGATCACCTTGAGCAGGCTCTTGCCGTCCCGGTCCAGGAACGGTGTGGTGATCATGATCTTGTCAGCGAACTTCTTTTTGTCCAGCTGATAGGTCTTCATCTTGTCGTAGTACTCATCACCGGTGTACTTGGTCTTGTCGGTGATGGTCCAGCGTCCGGTCTTCAGGATGTCTTCACCCTTGAAGCCGAAGATCTTCTGGTAGAACTTGCGCTTGTGGTCTTCATGGATGTTGACCTCGGTGTCGTACGTGTTCAAGTACGATCCCTTGAAACGCGAGGTCGCCATCAGCAGCATCCAGTCGGCGACGGTGGACTTGAAGTTGTTGCCGATCCCCACGACGCCGGACAAAATGCCCAGGCCACCATTGAGGATATGTTCGCCGTGTTTGCCCTTCAGGTACGAGCCGGTCGGGATGTCGACCAGTGCACCGATGTTGATCATGAGTTTCACGATCGGGGCAAGTTCAAAGTTGGGACGGAGGTCCATATTCGTACAGTCCTTTGGCAGGGCTTGTGGGAGTCTTTTTCAAAGAAATCCTCGAGTACGTAAATTGTGGCGATTATCCTGTGATCAAATCCAACGTGTACGCCATCTGAGGCGGGCACGGCCTTTTACCAATGGTGAACCATGTCCAAAATCCTGTCTACCCTGGCCCGTCCCGAACCCGTCACGCTGCGTGACCTCGAGCGCATCGGTGCGCGGTGTTCGCTGGAATCGGAACACCTGGCCAATTTCACGACCACGCTGCGCAACGTCGTCCCTTCGCTCGTGGACACCACCAAGGGTTTCCTGACCCGTCTGATCGGCAAGGACAGCCAGCTGGCGTCCATCGAAAAGCCCACCGACGAGGTCCTGAACTACAACGAGTTCCGCAAGTTCCTGATGCTCATGGAAGCCCAGCGCTACATGTCCATCACGAACCTGCGCTGGTACGTGCCCGAAGGCTTCAAGGGTCACATGGTCCCCTACGTCGAAGCGCTGGCGCTGTGCACCAAGCACGCCTCGGGTGTGATCGGTGAAGTGCTCAACCCGTACGCGCAGTTCCTCAGCCGCATCGTCTCGAGCAAGAACGCCACGATGAACAGCTCGCGCGACCTCGCCTTCCTGGCCAAGCGCGACGCCGAGCGTGAGCACTACCAGAAGGAGATCGGTCAGTTCTTCACCCACGGCTCGACCACGGCCAAGTCGTCGGTGGGCGAGTGCTTCACCCGCAACGCCGATTGGAAGCCGTTCCTGAATGGCCTGGGTGACCTGCGTCGTGACGCCGAGCTGACCAAGCCGGATGTCGTGCAAGCCACCGTCAAGGACATCATGGACCTGCTGGACGCGCTCAAGAACGCTGTGCACGCCGGCGAGCTCGATAGCAGCTCGGCTGCCACGCTCAAGAACCTGTCCGAAGGCACGCTGTCGGCCGCCCGTGAGGTCGAGTTCTACTCGGTGACGATGTTCCGCGTCTGGACGCTGTCCAACATCACCGAGACGAACATGAAGGCCATGCCGGCGCTCCTGAAGGAGTAAGTCGTGTGCTGGCCGCCTTTCCTGCGTGACATGGGAAACGCGTCGTGGGGTCATTACTGCCCAGGCTGTAAGACGCTACATTCGATTCCCATTCACGGCGGTGATGGAAAAGGAAACCGTTGGTACTTCAACGGTAACCGGGAATGTCCGACCTTCAGTCCGTCTTTGAACTTCTCCCAGGTCTCAATCAAACGAGAAGGGGTTAGAAGTTGGATTGCCTGCCACTACACCCTGGCAAATGGGAAGATCATGTTTGCAGAAGACTGCGGACACGAGCTGGCTGGTAAGACGGTAGAGCTTCCACGAATACCTGAAGTCTACCTTCCGGTAGACAACGACATTCTCTAGGCGGCATAAAGGGGAGCCCTTGCGGCTCCCCGATTATGCTGTCTTTCCTGCTTTTCCCCCGAAACGGTAAGTGCGCAGGTCCGAAAAGTCCGTCAGTGGTTGACCACCAGGAACTCGCTGGAGCGCACCATCTTCATCAGGTCCTCGCGCATGCCCTTCAGGTTGCCGTAGCGCAACCAGTTGGGAATGACGCTCATCAGATGCTCGACGGCTTCGTCCTGCGTCTTGCACTGAGTCATCGCGTACAGCACCTGATCTCCACGATCGCCCGACCAGATCACGCGGCTGAGCATGACCGGGATTTCCAGGGGCTGGTCGCTGTTGGCCAGCACCATGACCTTGTTGAGCTTGTGGATCATCTCTTTGGAGAACCGCGGTCCGTCCTGGCTGGCCGCCAGCGACGCGAACAGGATGGCGCGTTTCATGCTGTCGGTAAACGTCCGTGCCAGGACACTGGCAAAGGCTTCACGGACGACACTTGGCTTGTTCTGCGTGGCAGAGGGGGCAGACATGGTGGGTGGAACCTCAAGAAGGGTTTAGAATAGGGGGCGATGGGCATCGCTACATACGATACTCATGCACCCCCGTCTCAGGACAATTACTTCTTCTTGGTTTTCTTGGGTTCTTCAGCCTTGGGTTCAGCCCCGGGAGGCGGGACCAGGCGAAGATTGCTGGCGCCGGCCGACCAGATTCCCTCGTCATCACCGGCTTGGATGATGGTGGCGAACCGGAAAGCCATCTCACTTTCTTTCCAGATCACCAGGAAAACCTTGGGCTTGTACTCTTCCAGGCGCTTGAGCGAGTTGCGCTCGAGCAGGTCCGTTCCGAGGGTCAGCGTCAGGTTGTAGGTGGTCTCCGGGTAGAACGGATTGGGGAAAGAGACGTCCAGAGAGGCCGTTCCGACCACCAAATCCTTCTTGAGCGTGTACTCGACCGTATCGTAGTCGGGTTCGCCCTTCTTGCCCTTGACCTTCTTGGTTTCCAGGTCGTAGAGGTAGCTCGTCAGATCCACGACCTGCAATTGCGGGTCGTTGTTCTTGAACTGCTCCAAGACCATGTCCAGGTTGGTCACCGCGTCGACAACACGCCGCGAGAGCAAGGAAGGCTTGAATTGCTTGGTCAGCACCGGCCCGTTGACGAACGTCAGATCGTCGCGGTAGCCGTTGGTCGGCTCGATGGCCACGCTTTCGTGGCTGACCAAAAAGCGGAACTGATCCGGGTTGAAGACCCGGTCCATGTACATCTGGAAGATCGAGTCAGCGTACTTGCTGGTCTCTTCCTGGTGCTTACGCAGGTTCTCCAGCACGGGAATCGGTTCGGCCAGATGGATGATGGCGTAGTGCGTTTCCGGGTCCCGCGTGCCGATCTGGTCGTCGTCCTTGCCGTGGTGACCCAGGTAGTACGTGCCCGGGATGTTGGCACCCGACATCGTGTTGAAGTACAGCTTGGGGCTGGCCAGGAACGGATGGCGTTCGATCGACATCTTCCAGTAGCCATCGGGCGAGCTGACGACTTCACGTTCGATGTTGCGACCGCGCTGCGATTCGAACACACCCATGGTGGCCAGTACGTCCGACAGCTCGTTGCCCAGATCGCCGTTGTGGGAACGAATCCAGTCGATCTTGAACGTGATCCCCAGCTTTTGCAGGGTCTGCATGCGTTCGAGCGCCCGCTTCCAGTACTGGGGGTTGGCGATGGGCACGCCATTGGGACGACACCAGTTGTTGGCTGCCCAGCGATCGACCCAGCCGTTCAGGGCCTTGCAGGTCATCTCCGAGTCCGAGTAGACCTGCAGGTGGCAGGCCTCGCGCTTCATCGCCTCGTCCATCGCGTAGATCACCGCTTCGATCTCGCCGATGTTGTTGGTGGCGTTGGGACCGGGCACCGTGCGGAAGTAGTCGATGTACTGCGAGGGAACGACTTGGTAGACCTTGCCACTGGTCAGCGCCTGGGCCATCTGTTCTTTGGTGCGTTCCTTGCCCCAAAGCGAAGCGGTCTGTTCCTTGGCCACGTAACCGTGCGTGCTGGCCACGACATTGCCCAGACCGACCCCCTTCAAAGCAGAGGCAGTCGAGTAGGTATAGGCGTGCATGCCGATACCCCCGCAACCGGGATTGGGACGAGCGCCTGCGTCGACATAGGCAACCATGCCGATGACAGCGACCGGGGGCGTCTCTTTTTCTTTCTTCTTCGCGACCGGGGTTTCTTCAACCACGGTGATCACTTCTTCAGTCATTGTTGAGCTCCAACACACCTGTACAAAGGATCATCGAACTGCGTATTTAACGACCTTTTTGGACAGGATTTACTTCTCGACGGTGACCCGGTGGCACGATCTGGTGTGCTTGGTCATAGCCGCTTCGAGTGCTTTTTGATAAGTCGAGGTGTATTTGTAGATCTTCTCCAGCTCGTCTACCAAGATGGTGTTGGAGACCTTGACGTCGTTGGTACTGGTGACCACCGCAATCTGTTGGGGTGTCAACCGAGGGATTTCACCGACCGTGGGCATCACGAACTTGTCGCACGCCAAGATCTTTTTGGTCGGCGGATCGGGTTCGACTGGTTTGGAGGGCGCTGGTGCCGGAGGCTGCGGGGTATGCGAATTGGCCAGGACTGCTTCCAATTGGCGCCGCTGCTCCAAGTCGTCATATTTGACAAGGAGCGGGTCCTTGTACACCGTGCAGCTGTCAAAGCTGAGGATGGCCAAGGACCCGACAACCAAGAGGAGTCCACGATGGAAGCGACGGGTGTGTTTCATGGTGGGTATCTCTTCAAGGTTTGTTTCCGAACAGGGCATTCAGGCGTTGAGCCAGATCGTCTTGCGCCGGATCAGACGCCGGGGTGACCGGAGCCGAAGCCGCTGCAATACCAGCCGACGCCGCCGCAGCCGCATCGGAAGCCCCACCATCAGCATGGTGCACGTGTTCAGCTTTGCGCTCTTGCGCAATTTCATAAACACGCTTGACCATGAAGTAATTCAGGTAGACGGAACAAGCCAGCATGGCAGCCAAAGCCACCGCCAGCTTGTTCTCCATCAAGATCTCTTTGGTCGACTTCCCAGGGAACAACATCTCCCTGACGAATGGAAAGATCGCCGCAACGAATCTGAACAACAACATTTTCCCATTCCTCAATTCTGTGTGCTCACCTCGGGACCAGTGACTCTCTCGCGGAGTGCTTCCAAGTTTCGAGGTTTATTCAGGCTCTCTAAAAGAAACAGCTTCGAGCCCGAAGCGATGATAAATTCAATTGCCTGCAAAAAATACTAGCGTCTCATCGGAGAACCGAATGTACACTTCCAAAAGCTTTGCCAATATCAGCGCGTTCTTGTCGAACGTGCCTGGTACCAATTCTCCGATCGGGGAGTTGACCACCTACGGGGCCACGTTCTCCCGTGAGGTTGGTGTCTACGAAGACGGTAGCCAGCCTGGCTACACGATCTACAACTTCTCGTCGAGCAATGATGGCAATGACGGCCCGACAGCCGGCAAGGTCGCCGTCGATCCGACGATGGTCACCAAGATGGTCGGGGTGATCAACTTCATCACCAACAAGGTGACGGGTACGGTCGGTCAGATCGATGCAGACCAACTGCTGCAAGACCTCGTGGCCTACGGGGCCACGGTGGGTCTGGACACGTTCTCGATCGGCGACGTGGTGCGCCATGATCAGTACTGGTGCCCGGACTGGGTGTCGTTCCAGTCGCAGGACCTGACCACGGGCAGCGATCACATCCTGATCCCCAACCTGAACACGATCTGGATCTCGATTGCTGCTTTCGCAGCCGAGTACGACGAGTACGAGATCGTCGTAGTACCTCCGGTGGACAACCTCGACCTGTTCTTCGGAACCGGTACGAGTGTCGTCAACATGGTCCAGGCGATCACAACGCCTCAAATTATCTCGCGGATGCAGACGTACTCGAGCGGCCACCCGCCCACGATCTCGCGAGATGACCAGTACACGTACTACAACCCGCTCAACTCCGGGCAGACCGTGCCCGTGGACTGGCCCGTGCTGATCTACGGTCCGGCCGGCGACAATATCGATGCGATCAAGGATGCGCTGATCAACTACATCCTGGCCAACTCGGCGCACAGCCGGGCGGACTGGACCGCGATCTTTCCCGACATCTTCAAGCGCACCGAGTTCATCATCGCGCCCCACTGGCACAAGTACGCCATCGCCAACCGAACCCAAGCCGCCGGCGTCTACTCGCCCATCGTGAACTACAACGACGGCAAGGCGTTCCTGAAGCTGGTGGCGCCGGCCTACGATCCGGCGTTCGTCGACACCCACGCCAACGTGCTGGGCTGCGCGTTCGACTCGCTCGTGCTGAGCATGGTCGGCTCGGTCGACAACCGCTCGGCGCTGTTCGAGATCGGCCAGGTGTTTCCCGACTACATCGACGTACCGCCGTCGTCCACGGACTTCAACCGCATGGAGCAGACCACCCAGAACTGGGCCATCTTGCTCAACGACATGCTGCCCATCGCCCAGTCGATGGACGAGCACACGGTCGTGCCGGCGGGCATGATGAAGATCAAGCGCAACAACATCCTTTACCTGGTGCAAGCCTTTGGCAACATCCAGTACCTGATGGCCACCAAGCGCTCGGTCTACGCGCTGCTCGGTTTGACCTACAGCTGAAAGGACTGATTCGTGTCCTTGACGCCACCAGTCGGTGCGAGTGGACTATTCCGACTCGCATCGCCCTTTGAACAAGACCTCATTCCTGGAGTCAACTACACTTGCATCGCGGTTCGCAAGTTCGCTGACATCCAGAAGCTGGGGATCGATCCGTATGCGACTTTCTACGTCCCCAATGGACTGGCCGAGTCGATCTACGTCACGGACGTCGCAAATGGCGAGTGCATCGTCACTTTGCGATCGAACGGGGGAGCCTTTCTCTACGTTCCGACGTCCTACATTCTCAGCTACCCCAACATGGGCGGTATCCCGTATACCGCCATCGTGCTCGGAGTCAGTCTGGGAGCGATCCCCAACTACGTTGACCTGACGGCTGTCAAAGTCGCCATCGCCAACGTGGTCCACGACATGTTCGGCGTCACGCCCCAGATCCAGCAAGCTGCGATCAGCGAGACCAAGAACATGTCCATCGCGGACGCCAATGCAATCGAGTCGGCCCGGTTGGCAGAGATCACCAACAACCAGACCGATCGCGCGATGTACCTGGCCGCGCAAGCGCAGCTGACAGCGGCGCTGGCCAAGATCCAGGAACTCGAAAGCTACATCGCCACCACCTTGCCTGGTGGGACGGTTGATCTGGCCACAGTCCTGTCCAATACCGTCGACGGTTTTGACAACAGCTGACATCAGAGACCAGTCGAGAGGCTGGTCTCTTATGCCGCTGTGGTTCTTTTTGCCTCGAAATCATGTGGCGCTGCCCGGTACTAGACCTCCTCCGTCATGTTCGCATAGGGCAGGATCCTGCTAAAAGTAGGATACAAAGATTCCAAATACCGTCTTAGACCGACGCCTCGGCACACCCCACCGAGCGTCGGTCTTATGTTCACGCTTACAAGACAAGGTAGACCAATGTCTGACAAATCCATCATGCACCTCTTCATCGCGGGGGTGATCAGTCAAATCACCACGACCGCGCAGATCGCCACGCTCGGCGGTCAAGTGGTGCCCACAACGGACGCCGGACAAGATCTGGGCATCGTATTCAACTGGAACAACGGCTCGGCAGGAAAGACCGGTTTTTACGGTTTCCAACGCTCGAGTGGCAAGTTCGTCTTCATGACGGACACCACACTGACTGCGGGTGTCTACGCCGGTAGCGCCGCCACCCTCGTGGCCAACCTGCAGGGCAACGCCGATACGGCCAGCGCGCTGGCCACCGCGCGCACGATTGCGATGACCGGTGATGTCACCTGGACGTCCAGTAGCTTCGATGGTTCGGGCAATGCCACTGGCACGGCTACCCTGGCCAACTCGGGCGTGACCGCCGGCAACTACAACACCAGCGCGACCACTCACACGCCGATGACCTTCGATGCGAAGGGTCGTCTGACGGGGGTGCTCACGCCCGTGACGATCACCCCACAGTGGTCGTCCATCCAGAACCCTCCAACGACGCTGTCTGGCTACGGCATCACCGACGGTGTGCGCTCGGTCAACCTGACCCAACCGGCAGCCGGTCTGACCGTCTCGGGTGGTCCGATCACCTCGTCCGGATCGATCACGCTGGCATTGGCCAACGATCTGGCAGCCCTCGAAGGGTTGGCTGGTACCGGCCTGGCCCGTCGCACGGCCGCTGACACATGGACTGTGGGTTCGCAAGTCAGTCTGTCCAGCGAAGTCTCGGGCAACCTGCCGGTGACCAATCTGAACAGCGGTACCGGCGCGAGCGGGACCACGTTCTGGAACGGTGGCGGCTTGTGGGCGACGGCGTTGACCGCGGTGTCCATCGTCTCGGCCAATGGCATTTCTGGTTCTGTCGCGACGGGGTCGACGACCCCTGCGATCACGTTGTCGTTGGGTGCCATCACACCCACGAGCATCGTGGCGTCCGGAGGCATCTCTGGCGCGACTCTTTCTGGCGCTGGCAGTGCGATCACCTCGCTCAACGCCAGCAATCTGGCTTCGGGTACCGTTCCACTGGCGCAACTCGGTTCGTCCGGAACACCCAGTGCAACGACCTTCCTCAACGGTGCCAATGCGTGGGCGACGGCCCTCACGTCGGTGTCGGTGGTCACGGCCAACGGCGTTTCGGCGTCGGTAGCCACAGGTACCACGACACCGGCCCTGACCTTCACGCTCGGCGCCATCACTCCCACGAGTGTGGCTGCCACGGGAGCCGTCAGCGGCGCCACCCTGTCGGGCGCAGGTTCGGCCATCACGTCGCTGAACGCGTCGAACCTGGCTTCCGGTACGGTAGCTCTGGCTCGGCTGGGTTTGTCGGGAACCGCCAACACCACGACCTATCTGCGCGGTGACAACACGTGGGCGACTGCCGTCACTGCGGTCACGGTGGCCAACGTCAATGGCGTGTCGGCGGCAGTCTCCAACCAGGGTACGACGCCGTCATTGGCGTTTACCCTCGGCGATATCACCCCCTCCAGCGTGACGTCCACGGGCGGGGTGTCGGGAACTACGGCCTCGTTCAGTGGAACGCTCAGTGCGGCTGCGACTACCGTCACCAGTCTGACGTCATCCGGTGCGGTCAGCGGGACCGACGGCACATTCACGGGTAACGCGAGTGTGACTGGCACGTTGACCGCTGGCGGATATGCGTGGGTGCTGGGTCTGACCACGGGTAACTACGGTCTGGCGGTCAATGGCTGGCTGACGGTCAATAACGCCGTGAGCTACGCAGCCAATTCGGTGGCCGCAGCCCAGATCGACTGCGGGGTGGGGAACGTCTTTTACAAGACCGTCACGGGCGTGAACACCTGGACGATCATCAACCCACCGGCCTCGGGCAACTACTACGAGTTCGTTCTTGAACTGACCAACGGGGGTCTGGCCACGCAAACGTGGTTTACGGGTACGAAGTGGACCAGCGGCGTGGCTCCGACGCTAACTGCCTCGGGTACCGACATCTTGCACTTTTGGACGCGAGATGGTGGAACCACCTGGCGCGCTTCTGCAGTCAGCATCGACAACAGGTAAGTCATGCTCATTAGCAAAATCCCTCATGCCAATCCGAATTCGGTCTACCGTGAACCGAACATGTCGGATGTTGTCTTTTTGGGTGCTTTCGATGGCACCAACGGTGGCGGCAACCAATCCATCGTCGACTCGAGCACCAATCATTGGACGGTGACCCGCAGCGGCAGTCCCTACATGGGATCGATGTCGCCCCTGTCACCGCAAAACTGGTCGGTGGAGTTCATCGGTTCGAGCTTGCACTACCTGCGAGTGCCTGCCAGTGCCGACTTCAATTTCGGCACAGGTGATTTCACGCTCGAAGGTTGGTTCTACGTCAACGCAGCGATGTCGGCGTGTGACCTGATTGGCAACATGACGGGCACCACGTCAGCCGATTGGTCGGTGGGTATCACGGCTGCAGGCGCTCTGCAGTTCCAAGTGGGCACCACCGTCTCGACGACACCCACGGGATTGTTTACCCGCAACAGCTGGCACCACTGGACGGTGACCCGCACTCAAGGACAACTTCGGTTGTTCGTCGATGGCGTGGTGGCTTTGAACGTGGGTGCCAGTTCGACAGCCATTGGAGATGGTACACGAGCAATCAACATTGGCTCGCGGCAGATCACCGGCTCGACCAACTACTTCACGGGTTTCATGCACGGTGTGCGAGTCTTGAAAGGCATGGGGTTTTACGACCAAACCTTTCAACTGACGACCATTCCGCTATTGGGTAACCATCCCAATTGCGTGCTGCTGGCTTGTCAGGCCAATCGCTTTGTCGACTTGTCGCCGACGCCCGTGACAATCACGCCGACCAATGGGCCGATCATCAGACCCAACAGTCCGCTGGCGCCTTCGGGTCCGTACGACGCGACCATTCATGCTGGTTCAATTCGCACAGCGGCAGCCACTGACTACATGACGATCGCCAACAACACGGCGTTCCGATTCACGTCGAATCAAGACTTCACGATCGAAGGCTGGTTCTTCCCGCTGGTGCTGAACACCGACATGACGTTGGTCTCCAAGGCCAACGGCATGGGGTCGTTGCTTTCCAACAGTTGGCTGTTCAATCTGGCCAATGGCGTACCCACGTTTGCGCTGTCCACCAGTGGAACATCGGCGGCATACACGGTCACGGGTCCCGCGGTCACGCTCAATGCGTGGAACCACATTGCCATCGTGCGGCACAACGGTGTCAACACGGTCTACACCAACGGGGTGGCAGGAACTTCGGTGACCAACACCGGTGCGTCCTACACCGGTGAGACTGAAGTTCTGGGGGTGGGCTATCGCCGCAACAGTGGTGGCACCGTCCCGATCTTCGACGGCTTCATGTCGCAAGTTCGGATTGTCAAAGGCACGGCGGTCTATACCGCTCCGTTTACACCTCCGGCCACCGCGCTGACGGCCATCACCAACACGATTTTGTTGCTGAACTTTGCCAGCGCGCAGTTGGTCGACTTGTCAGGCACCTCCAACATCGGCGTGGTAGGTACAGCAACGTCGTCAACGACACGCTTCAAATACGGGTCTGCCTCACTGCTCATTGCAGGGGCTGGTTCGTGCATGGGGGTCAACAACGACATCTTCGGGTTTGGCACTGGCGACTTCACGATTGAAGGGCATGTCTATCTGGCTGCTACGACCTTGCAAACCCTGGTCAGCTTCTACACCACTACCGCGTCTGTGGCTCCCCACCTGAAGATCAACAGCGGGGGAAAGCTCGCCTACGCGGTGGCCAACACCGACCGGATCGTATCTGCAACGGCCATCGCTACAGGCGCGTGGCATGAATTCGCAGTCTGCCGCGTCAGTGGGGTGACAAGGTTGTTCCTGGACGGAGTTCAAGTCGGTTCCAGCTACGCCGACACCAACGATTACGGCTCGAGTGCGCCGATTGGGTTGGGGGACTTCAACTCCGGCGCGAACCGCCTGAATGGCAACTTGGACAATGTGCGTGTGATGAAGGGGACGGGTTTGTACACGACCAACTACACACCGCCTGCCAAGGCTTTCGCTCTGCAATAAGCAAAACCGTACGAACAGGCAGTTTCAGCCGGAGAGTCTATGACTAGGCTCTTCGCTGAGACTGCCCGTCTCGTTTTTAAATCTCGAGGATTTCATACATGGCTCCGATCCCAACCTCTCAGCTCGATGCTGGCGATGATTCGCCCAAGCTGGCACGAGCGTCTCTGTTGCTGGCTGTCGAGGCCATCAACGAGCTCTATTCGTTCCTCGACCCGGACACCAACACCACGCTGCTGGCCATCGCTCGCCCGATCATCGTGACCGGCGGCGGCGCCTTCCAAGGCGGTACGCAGCGTTCGTCGCTGATCTCGGGGGTGTACCCGGGCGTGGACTCCAGCGGTCACGCTGACCTCACGCTCGCCGACTTGACGGCCAACGCCAACAACCGCATCACGCGGGCGTACTCGTCGGCTGGTGGCGGCTTCAACCTCGGGTTTTCCAACGACGACTTCTCGGCCGTTTCGGCGTTTCTGACGGTGGCGCGTCTGGCCAATGCGGCCACGACGCTGGAGCTCACCGCGCAGACGATCAACCTGACGGGTCAGGTGGTGGTCAGCTCCGCGCTGTCGGCGGCCTCGTTTACCGGTGACGGTTCGGCCATCACCAACTTGAACGCCTCGGCGCTGCAATCGGGCACCGTCCCGGTGGCACACCTGGGAACGGGTTCGCCCACATCGACCAACTTCCTGCGGGGTGACGGGACGTGGGCGTCGACGGTCTCGGCCGTCACCGTGACGGCGGCCAATGGCGTCTCAGCCACCGTGGCCAATCAAGGCAGCACCCCTGCCTTGACGTTCAGTCTCGGCGCGATCACACCCACGAGCATCAACTCGTCGGGCACCATCACCGGCACCGCCTTCACGGGTTCGGGCGCCGCGCTGACCAACCTGAATGCGACCGCGATCTCGTCGGGTCGCGTGGGAACCGCGTTCCTGGGTTCGGGTACGGCTGACACCACGACGTACCTGCGTGGTGATGGTACCTGGCAACCGGTGGCCGGCACGGGCGCCGCAACGTCGGTCTCGGCGACTGCCACGGTTCCCACGGTCTCGGCGTCCACCTCCGGTATCTACATGGGTACCGACTCGGGCACACCGACCATCCCGCGTCAGTACTGGGTCAATTCGGCTGCGCCGGCCAACCACCGCACCTGGGGTGCGACGGTCTCCAGCACGGGTCTGTTCACACTCAGCAGCTACGACGACGCACAAGGCGCGGTCGCATCGATCCTGCAACTGGTCGCGACCACAGCCGATGCGTCGCTGACGACGATCGCTTCGAACGGGTTCACCTTCAGCCCGCCGGCTCCGGCGGGTGCGACGGCAACCGGTTCGGCCGTGACCATCACGGCCATGGCCGGTGGTTCGTCTTCGGGTGGTGGGGGTACGGTCAACATCACCGGTGGTTCGACTTCGACAGCGTCCAACGCTGGCAACGTCAACCTGGCCGGCGGCGCGGCGTCGTCGACCGGTCATGCCGGTGGTGTCACGCTCACGGGTGCGAACTCTACCGGTGGTATCGGTGGTGGTCTGGCGCTTCAGGGTGGTAACGGCGTGACTGCCGGTACCATCACGATCACGGCTGGCAATACCAACACCGATGGCAACTCCGGTGGTCCGATCACGATCACTGCCGGTGTCGGTCAGAATGCAGGCGCCGGTGGTATTCTGAATCTGGTCGGGGGTGCGGGTGGATCTGCCGGTACGGGTGGCGCCATCTCGGTGCTGACGGGCGCCGGTGGTTCGACCAGCGGCGGCTCGGGTGCGTTGACACTGCGCACCGGTGCAGTCGTCAGTGGCGCTGTGGGTAACATCACGATCCAGCCGGGTTCAGGTGGTAGCAGCGGTGGCACCATCAACATCCTGGGTGCCTCTGGTCTGGCAGGAGCCATCAATATCACCGCAGGTCTGGGTGGTACGGGTGCCAACGGCGGCGCGGTCAACCTCACGGGTGGTCTGGGCGATGCCGGTACTGGTGGTCAAGGCGGCCGGGTCAACATCACCGGCGGTGCCGGTCAAGGTGCGACCGGCGCTGTGGTCGGCGGTGACGTCATCATCACCGGTGGCCTCGGCGCGGGAACCTGGGCCGGCGGCGGTATCACCATTCGCGGTGGTAACGGGGGTCCGACCAGCGGCACCACAGGTCCGGTCGACGTTCGTTCCGGGCAAGCCTCGGGAGGTGCACTCAACAGCGGTTCGGCCAGCATCGGTACGGGTTCGCCCGGTGCCACTGGCGCGTCCGGTGCGACATCCGTCTTCTCAGGTCCTGGCGGTTCGACCAGCGGCGCTTCTGGCGCCGTGGTGATCAGTTCGGGCGCGACCACCAACGGTGCGTCGGGCGGTGTCTCGGTGACGGTGGGCAACACCACCACGGGCGGTAACCCAGGTACCTTGTCGCTGCAAGGCGGCAACAACACCAACACGGCTGCAAGCCAGACGGGTGGTCCGATCACCATCACCGCAGGCAACACGTCGGGCTCGTCCGGTCAAGCCGGTACGCTCACGCTGACGGCGGGTTCGCAACTGTCGGCCGGCGGCGGTGCGGGTGG
>Ga0068855_100000499_pt1 | contig 48513 bp, 38 predicted proteins | sample KBSCornC52_FD_66592 | JGI IMG/M metagenome (GOLD analysis project Ga0068855, IMG submission 66592) | Corn rhizosphere microbial communities from Kellogg Biological Station, Michigan, USA - KBS Corn C5-2 | ecosystem: Host-associated > Plants > Roots > Rhizosphere > Soil ... | reverse complement strand
AAGGCCCTGGTCAATGTGGCCCCCACGATCGCCGCATTCTTGTTGTCCAACAAACTGATCGACGGCCAGCCGGACGCGGCGCGGGCGATCGATCGCTCGCTGCTCGATGAGGCTCTCAGCGCAGGAACCGCACCGGCCCGCGCGCCAGGAACGCCATGAACAACACAGCCCTCTCCAGCCGGCCCATTGGCCAGCCCGCCGCCGATCCTGCGCTGGGCAGCCAACTCACCGGCCAACCCCCCGCCGATCCCGCCGCCGGCAACCAACTCACCTGCCAGGCCCCGACCGATGCCGCCGCCAGCGACCGCGGAGACGCTGCCGCTGTTTCCGGTCAGCGCGGCCGGCGCGGCTCCGCACCGCTGTGGAAGATTCGAGGCTGGCTGAGTCAACGCACCTATTGGGCACTTGCAGCGGTTGGGCTCGCCGTGCCCCTTGCCTGCTGGACGATGCTTACCGCGCTCGGTTCCGTAAACCGGGTTTTTCTGCCCGCTCCCAACGATGTCGCACAGCGGCTCCTCACCTGGTTCAGCAACGATGACCTGCTCGCCGATGTTGGCATCAGTTGCTTCAGGGTAGTTGCCGGTTGGGCGCTCTCGGCCATGTTGGCTCTGCCCCTCGGCCTGTTGATCGGCACATTTCGCGTCGTGCAGGCGCTGCTGGAGCCCTTGACGGACTTCGTGCGCTACATGCCAGCTGTCGCCTTCATTCCGCTCGTGATGTTGTGGGTTGGCATCGACGAAGGCGCCAAGGTCGCCATCATCTTCATCGGTACGTTCTTCCAGATGGTGCTGATGGTGGCGGAAGACGTCCGGCGCGTACCGATGGCTCAGATCGAAGCCGCGCAAACCATGGGTGCCTCGCGCCCGGAGGTCATCGAGAAAGTCATCATTCCCTCCAGCAAGCCGGCCTTGCTCGATACATTGCGCATCACCATGGGCTGGGCATGGACCTACCTGGTCGTCGCCGAGCTGGTGGCGGCCAACTCCGGGCTGGGCTATGCGATCATCAAGGCGCAGCGCTTCCTGCAGACCGACAAGATTTTTGCCGGCATCCTGCTGATCGGGGCGATCGGCTTAGGGATGGATCAGGCATTCCGGCTGATGCACCGCCTGGCCTTTCCTTACCTGCACGTGCGGAGCTGACTCGTGAGCGCGATAAGCTGCCGTGCGGTTTACAAAGTCTTCGGTACTGGAGCTCGTAGCGTCACGGCCCTGGAGAATATCTGCCTCGAGGTCGCCGCAGGAGAGTTCGTCACGCTGGTGGGGGCGTCAGGGTGCGGTAAATCCACTCTGCTGCGCACGATCGCCGGCCTGGAAATGCACAGTAGCGGCGCCATCCAGGCTTGCGGCTCTCCAGTACGCGGCCCGGGTGCGGAGCGTGCGATGGTGTTCCAGAATTACAGCCTGTACCCCTGGCTCACCGTCATGGGCAACATCAAGTTTCCCCGCCAGCTCGCTGCCCACACCCACGACCGCACCAGCAGCGATGTCGAAGTCGCCAGCGGGCGCGCGGATGCGCTGTTACAGCTCATGGGCCTCGAGCAGGTTGCAGACGCCTACCCCTCGCAGCTATCGGGCGGAATGCAACAGCGTGTCGCAATCGCCCGCGCCTTGATGAGCCGGCCGCGGATCCTGCTCATGGACGAGCCCTTCGGCGCGCTCGACTGCCAGACGCGCGAGGTCATGCATGATTTGATTCTGCATGTCTGCGCTCGCGAGGCTTGCACGGTAGTGTTTGTGACGCACGATGTTGATGAGGCCATCTATCTGGGCCGGCGCGTCATCCTCATGGCACCCCGCCCGGGCCGTATCGACTCCAGCTACGACGTGCCGCTCCCGGACGAGCGGTCGTCGGAAATGAAGCACTCGCCGGAATTTCTGGCCCTCAGAGCGCGAATTTTCGAGCGCATCCGCAACACCTCGGGTCTGCGCACCGACCTCGAGCTCCTCCAGCGGCTCGCGAAACGAACGCAATGATCGGATCGGCAACCCGGAGCGCGGCGGAAACCCTGGAGCGCATCGCGCAAGGATTGCTCCTGCAACCCAACAGCGCGCGTCTGCTGCTCCAACGCGCTCAGTGTCTTCTCACGCTGGGCCGAGCCCAGCAGGCCCGCGAAGCCGCAATGGGCGCACACCGGAACGCACCGGCGGACCCCGTACTGCTGGACGCCATCGGCACGGTATTGAGCCAGACGAACGAGCAGGCAGGCGCGCTGGCTGCCTACGAGCAAGCCATTGCGCTCGCGCCCAATGAACCACATTTCGTGTTCAATCGCGCTACCGTACGCCGCTTCCTGGGGGATCTCGCCGGCGCCGAGCACGACTACGATCGGGTGATCTCTTTGCGGCCCGATGACCATGAGGCCTATTTGAATCGCTCCGAGCTGCGTGCTCAGACTCCCGAGCGAAATCACATTGCCCAAATCCAGGGAGTGCTTGCTCAGCACATCCCACATTGGCGCGGGCAGGTGGCTCTGGAATACGCCCTCGCCAAGGAGTACGAGGACGTCGGAGACTATGAGCGGTCCTTTGAGTCGTTACAGCGGGGTGCGCGATTACGGCGTGCACACCTCCGCTATGACGTTGCTAGCGATGTTTCTACGGTTGAGTGGATCATCCAGGCCTATCCCGCAAGGGGGGAGGTTATATCCCCCACCGGCGCAAGTGCGGCAGCTCCGATTTTCATCGTAGGACTTCCACGCAGTGGAAGCACGCTCGTAGAGCGGATCCTCGGCAATCACTCCAGGGTGCGCATGGGTGGGGAGCTGCCACAGTTTGCCTTGTCGGTGGTCGCAGCTGCGAGCCATGGGAGTCAACCCGCACAGCTCACTCGTCAACAGCTCATCGCGCGATCCGCAGTCATCGACTTCGCAGCGCTGGGGCGGGACTACATAACACGCGTAAACGCCCTTGGCATCAAATCAGACTGCTTCACGGACAAGATGCCGCTGAACTATCTGTACTGCGGACTGATTCAGCGCGCACTGCCGAATGCGCGGATCGTGCATGTCCGACGCCACCCGCTGGCCTCCTGCTACGCGATCTACAAGACTCTCTTTCGGGACGGCTATCCCTTTTCCTACGACCTCCAGGACCTCGGGCGCTACTACGCAGCGTACCGTCGCCTCATGTGCCATTGGAGTGAGACGCTGCCCGGATGCATCCATGAGCTACATTACGAGGATCTGGTAGCCGATCCGATTCAACAGACGCGACGGCTGCTCGATTTTTGCGGGCTCGACTGGGAGGATACATGCGCCGATTTTCATGCCAATGCCGCCCCGACGACGACTGCAAGTGCCGCTCAGGTCCGGCGGCGCCTGTACAACACTTCAGTCTCCCAGTGGCGCAACTACTCAACCCGGCTCGCGCCGTTACGGGACCAGTTGCAGGCGGCCGGGATCGATGCGGACTGAAGCTGGTGCGTGCTGCGCTCACCACTCTGGCCCTTCTCGTGCTCTCGCAGCTCGCCTGCGCGGCCGGCAAGATCACTCTGGGCGTGGTCAACTGGATCGGTTACGGCCCCATATACTGCGCAGCCGCCAACGGCTTCTACAAACAACGTGGCGCCGACGTCAAGTTGGTCAACTTCAGCGACAACTCCCTCATGCCCGGGGCGCTGCAGGGAGGCGCGCTCGATGTTTCGACGCTGACCTACGATCAGGTCATCGCGGCGGTGGCGAAAGGTTGGCGGCTCAAGGTCGTGATGCCGCTCGACTACTCGGTTGGCGGCGACGCGATTCTCGCCAACGCCACCGTCCGCTCGGTCAAGGATCTGAAAGGCCGGAGAGTCGCGTTCCAGCCGCTGTCGCCTTCGGATTTCCTGTTGGGCTACGCGCTCGCCCAGGCGGGCTTGGCCCGCAAAGACTTCCAGCCGGTCAATTCGACGCCGGAGGGCGTGGTCGCCATCATGGCCACGGGACAGGTGGATGCCGGCGTGACATATGAGCCGAGCGTTTCCATGATCCTGAAGCTGGATGGCGGCAAGCGTTATCACGTATTGCTGTCCTCGCGAGAAGCCCGCGGCATGATCACCGACGTGTTGGCATTCCGGGAGAGCTCGATCGCGAAGGACCCGAAACTGGTGGACGGATTGATTCGTGGCACGCTGGACGGTCTCGCCTTCATGCGGCAACAGCCGGACAAAGCCATCGCGATCATCGGCAAAGCCCTGGAAATCAGTGCCGATGAGGTTCGAGCGCAACTGCCGAACGTAGAGAACCCGGCGCTTGCCCAGCTCGGAGACGTCTTCCTGAAAACCTCGACCTTGCCATCGTTTCACGCCAGCGGCGCCGTCATCGGCGACATTCTGAAAAAGGAAGGGCAAATCGACCGCGTGCCTTTGATAGAAGATACTTATGACGCGCGGTTCGTGTCGGACGTGCAGGCCACCTCCGGGGGTCCTCGATGAACGTGTACCGCAGCGATGTGTTGACTGTCGTGAACGACACGACCGCGCTGTTGATCATCGACATGCAGAGGGACTTCCTCGATCCGGAAGGCTACATCGCGCGAACCGGCGTGGATGTCCGCGGGCTGCGGGCCATCATTCCAAATGTGCGCCGATTGCTGGATGCGGCGCGCGCCAAAGGCGTCCGAGTCATTCACACACGCGAGGGGCACCGTCCGGATCTCTCCGATCTGCCTGCGGTGAAGGCGCGGCGCGCAGCCGGTGCGGGTGCGGCGATCGGGAGCATGGGACCGCTCGGGCGGCTGCTCGTCCGTGGCGAGCCAGGTCACGCCATCATTCCAGAGCTCGAGCCGCTGGCCACCGAATCTGTGATCGACAAGCCCGGGTTTGGAGCATTCCATGCGACAGACCTGGAGCACTTGTTGCGTGTAGCAGGTGTCCGCACTCTCGTCATCAGCGGTGTGACGACGGATATCTGCGTGCATTCGACGCTACGTGAGGCGGTGGATCGCGGTTTCGAGTGCCTCACGGCCGGTGACGCGTGTGCTGCCGGCGACCCTGGGATTCATGGGGCGATGTTGGCATGCATCGATGGCGAGGGTGGAATTTTGGGCCGGGTGGCGAGCACAGACGCCATTGTGACGGCTTGGTCCGCCGTCGGAACCTGAGCGCACTCATGCGGGAGTTATTCGCCCTCTCAAACAACGGTCAGGAATGACGCGCCGTGCGCGCCGATGAAGGTATCTCCTCGGCGGGGCCCCTCGCCCACCGCCCCGTAGCCCTCCTCGAACACGCGGCGGACTCGATTGCGGTGCCAGGTTGCGAGTAGCTCACGGGACGTGAGCAAGGCCGCTCTGCCAGCGGTGCACGGCGCCGCGCCATCCGCCGTCAGAACCGGGTTTCCATACAGATTTTGGTGCACGGCTGGCAAGCGCCACCAGGGCGCGGATGGGCGGTGATGATGCGCGTTGTGATAAACGAAGTTGAGAACCAGCAGGTTGAGCCAGGGTGCGCGCATGCTGATCAGATTGCTGTAGGTGTTGGCCTGCTCGTACGCTCGGCTGCGGCCGTTCAAAGGCAACGGCTCCTCGGGCAACACACAGTACTGTTCGAACGTATGGTGGAAGGCGTCGAAAAAGTTGAGGACGCGCATTTGCAACAGGACGGCTATCCCGTACAACAATACCGCCTTCACGGCGTAGAGCCCCAACAGGACCAGCAGGCCCACACGCAGTAGCAACATACCACCCGCCCGCGCCAGATGCCGGCGCTGCGCGGGGACGAACCAAGGCCTGCAAATGAGCTGCAGCCGCATCAGGACTTCGACTCCGGGGATATAGGCCCATTCGAGTCCCGCAAGGATCCTGCGGAGCATGGGATGGCGTCGGATCAGCTCCTTCGGATCGAAGCAGGTGAGATCCGCCCGTTCGACATGGTGACGGATGTGCATGTGGCGGATCCGCTCAAACGAAGCGTACGGCGTCCCGGCGATGAAGTTCATGACCTCCCCGACCCAATGATTGGCCCGCGAGCTCGCGAACAGACTCTGATGGGCGGCCTCATGAACGAGATAGGCCGCGAGCACCATGGCGTGCGCGCATAGCCAGACCCCCGTCAACCCGAGCAGCAGGCCCGGCTGAGCCATGAGGGAAAATGACCCGAGCCAGGCCGCGGTAGTGGCAAACAGCGCCAGAAACTGCGGCAGAACGGGAAGCGAGGCGCGAATAGCGGCTGCCGCTCGAGGCGTCATGTTCGTCTCCCCTGACACATGTAATTTTATATGTAATTTAGTATCTATTTTTCGTGCTACTCTGTCCAGCCCGAGGGGGTGCAAATTGCCAAAATCAGCGCGCATGCCACAGCTGACCCGCGCAGACGAGCTGCACGGGCGCCGGCGTCTATTCCTGTCTGCCCTGCGCGAGCTCGACGACGCCTGGGTGTCGGCCTTCCACAAGACTGGACTCGGAGACGTGTATTTCTCGAGGCTGTTTACGGAGTTATGGCTGCGGAATGACGCGGCAGTGCCTATGACCGAGGCTTACGCACTCGTTCAGGGCGTGAGCCCTCAGACGGCGATGAAATACCTGCGCAAGGCGATTGCCGAGGGCTATCTCGAGGAGCTTCCCAGCCGCACTGACGGCCGCTCGCGGCTGGTGCGGCTGACTCCGCGCGCCGTGGAGCAATTCAACGAAGTCATCGATCGGGCCGGCGAGGCATTCGCCCGGGTGTTTGTGTCTCCTGCCCCGGGACGCTGATATCCGATGCTCCCGAGCGTCCCGGGCCAACCTTCGGTCCGATCGCGCTATTCTCGACATTCATGAGTATTCGCACGAGCTCGGCGACTGAGCTCGCCCCCACCTTTTCCATACCCCGTGCACGGTGAAATTCCACGCTGCGCTCACTGACGTGCAGGTTTGCGGCGATGACTTTGTTGGGCTCACCACGGCTTACCTGATCCAACACATCCCGTTCCCGCGCCGTAAGAGCCAGGAACTTTTGGCGAATGGAATTGCTGCGGGCGAGCACCAAGCGGTTGTGGTGGTCGAGGTCCAAAGCGCGCTCAACCGTGTCACAGAGCTCCGCGGGTGAAAGCGGTTTTTGCAGAAAATCAAAGGCGCCGCACCGCATCGCTTTTGCAACGACGTGCACCTCGCATCGATCTGCAACAAACACGACAGGAATGATCGCATCCCGCAAGGCGAGCTCGTGCTGCAGTGCAAGTCCCTCCATGTCCGGTGTCGCCATGTCCACCACCAGACAGCCCGGCAACGAGGGTTGGTAGTGCTGAAGAAAAGCACCCGCGGAGGTGAATTCCTCACACGCAAGCCGCGGCGAGCGCACGAGCGCACGAACCAACCGTCCGGTGGCCGGATCACGGTCCACGACGTACACGGTGTCTGCGGCGCGAGGCATGGGCTAACCCACACGATTGTGCAGCATACCATCGCAAGTTCTGTTCTGACGGCACTGCAGAACTGGGAGTTGGATCACGAAGGTCTGCGGGTTTCCGAAGTGCATTTCAGGTCGGGGATTCTCATACTGCGGGTGCGTCGACGGCTATATGGAGTTGCGGCAAATGCACAATCCACGCACGATCAAAAAGTATCCCAACCGTCGATTGTACGACTCGGTCGAGAGTCGTTATATCACGTTGGCGGACCTGAAGACCCTGGTGCTCGAGCAAATCGAATTCACGGTGGTTGAAAGAAACTCGCAACAGGACATCACGAACGCCGTCCTGCTGCAGGTACTCGCCGAGGGGGAGCGCAGCGAAACGCCCTTGTTCAACCGTAATTTGCTCCTCCAACTGATCCGCTCGAGCGGCAGCTCCATGCGGGGCTCGATCGGCGGTCATCTGGCGCAAAGTCTGGCGGTACTGCTCGCAGCAGCCAACAGCAACACTCGACCGCCGAAGTTGGACGACGGAAGTTTCTCCGGTGAGAAAACCGATCGCGATGCCGCGCAGCTGAACTTTGAGCGGTGGCGCACGCTGCAGGAAGAGATGTACCGCGCACTGACCGATCGCACCCGGGAACATTCCGGCCCGGAATAGCCGCAAGCCGCTGGTGGCGGTCACGACATCGATGCCGGGTTGCTGCTGCAAAGCGCTTTCAGCGATGCTTGCCGTGCATTTGATTTTCCACCTACAGTCGCTTGACGGATCCCGAGTTAGCTTATGGGCGCACAGCGTGTGGCATTCGTAACGGGCGGGACTGGTGGTATTGGAACTGCGATCTGTAAAAGATTTTGCGCGGCGCAGATCCGCGTCGTGGCCGGTTGCAGCATCAATTCCTCGCGCAGAAGGCAGTGGATCAGTGACATGCGCGAGCATGGCTACGAAGCGTTGGTCCTGGAGATGGATGTCGGTTGCGAAGAATCGGCGAAGGTTGCGCTCGAGCGCGTGAAAGCCGAGATCGGCCCGGTCGACATCCTGGTCAACAACGCAGGGATCACGCGCGACAAGTCCCTACGGAAAATGTCGCTGGCGGATTGGGATAGCGTGATCAGCACCAATCTAAACTGCCTGTTCTGTGTCACCAAACACGCTCTCGACGACATGGTCGAGCGCGGCTGGGGTCGCATCATCAACATTTCATCCGTGAATGCGCAGAAGGGCCAGGTCGGCCAGACCAACTACGCGGCTGCGAAAGCGGGTATTCACGGTTTCACGATGTCACTCGCCCGTGAGGTGGCGCATCGCAACGTGACGGTCAACACCGTCTCGCCGGGCTATATCGAGACGGGCATGCTGGCCGGATTGCGCCCCGAGGTGCTCGATCGCATCCTGGACGCCATCCCGGTCCGGCGCCTTGGCCGGCCGGAGGAAGTCGCCTCGATGGTTGCGTGGCTTGCCTCCGACGAGGCGGGATTCACAACGGGGGCGGACTTTCCCTTGAATGGCGGCATGCACATGTTTTGAGGCAGTCCCATTCTTACTCGTGAACATAGAGTCCGGGGGCGTTTTTCAGGGGCGGGTAGCCCGACTCCCGGTTGCCGATCTGGGGCGGCGGGCTGCGCTCGGGGCTCGAATGCGCGACCAGCCATCGCTCCCACTCAGGCCACCACGAGCCGGCGTGCCCCGAAGCACGCCGGACCCACTCTTCAGCAGTGAGCGCCTCCTCGCGATTGAGCCACCTCAATTGGCGATACCGGCGTTTCGCGTTGCTCGGTCCGCTCACGATTCCGCCATTGTGGCCGCCATTGGTGAGCAGGAACGTGTAGTCGGAAGACCGCGTCAATCCGCGGAGCTTGTAAACGGCCTGCCACGGCGCGACATGGTCGGTCTCGGTCCCGACGACGAACATTGGCATGCTAAGGGTTTCAAGCGCGATGCGATGGCCCGCGACCGTGAACTCGCCACGCGCGAGCTCGTTCTTCAGGTAGAGACGGTTGAGGTACTCGCTGTGCATGCGACAAGGCATACGGGTGCCATCGGCGTTCCAAGCCATCAGGTCATTGACCTGTGGCCGGATGCCGCGCAAATAGGCATCGATGGCGGGGCCCCACAGCAGATCCTTCGTTCGCAGCAGTGTGAAGGCTGCTGCCATTTGAGCGCTGCTCAGCACGCCGGCGTCATGCATCACTGCATCGAGCATCGCGAGCTGACTCGGACTGATGAATACCGACAGCTCACCAGGCTCACTGAAGTCGACGAGGCTTGCGAGCAGACTGAAGGAAGCCAGCGGCAGTCCGACCGTGTCGCGTGCGGCGGCTGCGATGGCAAGCAACGTGCCGCCAATGCAGTATCCCACCGCGTGCACTTTCCGGTTGGGCACGATGGAGCCGACCGCCGCCAGTGCTGCGCGAAAACCCAACTGCAGATAGTCATCGAGACCCAAGTTGGAATCCGCGGCCGTCGGATTCTTCCACGAGATCATGAAGACGGTGTGGCCCCGCTCGACGAGATATCGTACGAGGGAGTTGCGCGGCGAAAGATCCAGGACGTAGTACTTCATTATCCAGGCCGGGACGATCAGAAGCGGCTCCGCGCACACTGTCGGCGTCTGCGCGGAGTACTGAATTAGCTCGATCAGCCGGTTACGGAACACGACTTTGCCGGGTGTAACGGCGACCTGCTTGCCGACTTCGAAATTCTCCGTGCCCGCGGGACGAGCGCCGCGGAGCATGCGCTCGAGATCCTCGGTCCAGTTCCTGAAGCCGCGTACCAGGTTCTGACCTGACTCGGTGCGAGTGAATTCGAGCAGCTCGGGGTTGGTATACAAAAAGTTTGCAGGCGATGCGGCATCGAGCATCTGCCGCGTTGTGAAGCCAATGAGCTGGGCGTTTCGCGCGGATATATTGGCTCCCGAATGCAGCGCATGCTGCCACCACGACGCCCAATTCCCGTACGTTCGCGCGAAGACGTTGAACGGCCATTCGTTCCACTTCGCATCGTTGAATTCGGGATAGTCACGCTCGTGGGCGAGCGTCCGGGCTCCGGCCGCCTTCATGGCGAACTGCAGGCTGTCCAGAATCTGTTCAGTTGCGCTTTGCGCAAGCGCCCGCTGTTGGTCCGGCCTGGCGGCGACCTGCAGATACCAATCCCACCACGCACGCACATAGTCATCCGGCGCCAGCCCCCCGGTGACTAGAGCGAGTTGCGCGTACAGCGCCCGGTCGATATGCCGCGGCAGCTCCGGGCTCTGCCCCGTGGCTTCGCGTTGGTTTTTACTATCCTCGGCGCAGGACACGGGTGCGGGCGATTTCTTTGCCACGGTAGGGTAGGAAACTTCCAGGGGCGGTTAGGCCGCCCCTGGCTTCGGAACGGCTCGCCGGTGCCTCGAAGCAGGCCTTCAGGCGACCTTTCTGGTTGACTCGGCAGCCTTGGAGCCCACTTCTCCGGCGGCCCGGCTGACTGAGCCCTGAGCCTCGACAGTCGCGTTCACGACCTCTTGCGTCCGACTGCGCAGCTTTTCACCGAGCTTCACGCCGAGCTCAGATGACTTGGCCAGAAATTCGCTGGGCGACTTTGCCTCGAGCACTACGTGCGCGTGCGCCAGGCTCGACTCGAGAACATCCCCGGCAACCGCATATTGCAAGCGCGCGATACGGTCGACGGCCTTGATGCATTCTTCCTGAGTGCGGATGAAGGGGGCAAAGGTGCTGCGACAAGCGTCAAACCAGGCATTGGGATCATAAGTAGCGGTCATGACCGACTCCTCGTGAGCTGTTCGGATTTGCGGTGGCGAGTGCTGCGAAGCACGCCAGTGTTGTCAGGTGACAATATAACACATGAAAGTATGCACCGCATACACCATTTGGAGCTCGCGCAGGAATGCAGAGCCGCAAGAATTCACGGCAAGCTCGCAATCACCCGGGGTTTTCTGATGCGCCGCATAGAGACAAAGTGGCAGACGCGCAGCCGCGCTCTCAGCGTCGTGCCCGCTTCGCTCGCGACTTGGTCTTCCCTACAGTGGCGGCCGGTTTCGCTGTGGTTGCATTTGTGTCCGGCGCGATCGCCGCAATCATGGCTCCCTGAATCTTCGACCACAGCTCCATGTTCTGACGAGCGAGCTCCGCCAGCGGCGCCGCAGGGCCCTCGAGGACCTTGGCCATTTCAGTCTGCATGACTTTTTGCTGATGCAACAAAGCTCCGATGCTCTGCTCCAGGTACCGAGTCAGCATTTCCTGCACGGGACTGCCGTAAAACCGGATGATAGCCTCGAGCAGTTGGTCGCTCAGCACAGGACGTCCAAACAATTCCTCGCTGGCGATGATCTGCAACAGCGTGGCACGGGTGAGATCATCGCCGCTCGTCTCATCGACGACTTTCACCTTGGCGCCTGCGACGATCACATTGCGGATGTCGGCAAGTGTCACGTGACGGCTTGCCGTCGCATCGTACAGGCGGCGATTCGCGTATTTTCGGATCAGGTGCTCTTCCACGGTTGCAGTCTCCTGCCGCGTGCGAGATCGTTGGCGCAGGCGAGCCATCTGATCATACGGCTCATGTATGCGCCGCACAACACATGGGACGAGCGCGTCGAAAACAGACGGCCGAGCGACGCGCGGATCTTCTAACGCGCTACGTTGACCTGCAGGGCCGGCTCTGGTCGTACTGGGCCGAAATCGCCGGCGCGGCGGCACGGGATTTTGCCAAGCGGCCGCGGCGAGTGCCCCGCGGAAGCAGCCCTCCAGAGGATACGAGAGCCATCCACGCACTCTGGATCGACTGCGCCGAGCGGGCCTATGCCAGGGTCGTTCGCAGCAAAGGGTTTTGCGGCCTCCAGGCAAACCTGATCAACACCTCAAATGCAATCCGGGCAGCTGCGGGAGGTCCGTCTCACCGGTTGCACGACTCTCCAGATCCGTGGCGCGCGACGCAGCAAGCTCATTCCGCGGGCTGCTCCAACAAGCAGGTCGTGTGGAGCAAGGACAAAGTTACTTTGCACCGGTACCAGCGAATCGCGAGAGCCGCCGCTGTCAGACCGGTACTCATCTGCTTCGCTCTGGTAAATCGCCCCTACGTGCTCGATCTGCAGCCGGATAGATCGTTCGTGCGCGGGTTGCTCGCTGCGGGCTTGGATGTTTATCTCATCGACTGGGGTTACCCGGACCGAGATGATTGCGCGTTGGGACTTCGCGACTATATCGAAGGTTATCTGCGCAGCTGCGTGCGGCACATCCTGCGCGAACACGGAACCGATAGCCTGAACCTCATTGGCATCTGCCAGGGAGGGACTTTCAGTCTCTGCTACACGGCATTGCATCCCGAGCACATTCATACCCTGACCACCATTGCTACGGCCGTCGACTTCCAGACACCCCCGGACTTGCTCTCGAAGTGGAGCCGAGGGCTCGATGCGCGCTTGCTGGCTCGTGCGGGAAACATGCCCGGTGAATTGGTAAATGCCCTGTATCTGTCACTGGCGCCGTTTCGGCTCACTCAGCACAAATACGTCGAGCTGCTCGAGCAGGCGCACGACGCGCGGTATCTGGAGCGCTTCGTACGGATGGAAGAGTGGCGCCGCGATTGCCCGGACCAGGCAGCCACCGCGCTGTCGCAGTTCGTCAAGTGGTTCTACCAGGAGAATCGACTCGTACGCGGCACCCTCAGACTCGGTCGTTGCAAGGTCGATCTCGCGAACATCGTGCAGCCGGTACTCAACATTTATGCAGCACGGGATCACATCGTTCCCGCGTGTGCAGCAACTCCTCTCCAGAGGATGATTGGAAGCTCGGACTACACTGCATTTGCCAGTGATACCGGCCACATCGGCATCTTCGTGAGCCGTCGCGGAGTTGGGGAAGTACCGCAGCGCATCGTCGAATGGCTTCGAACAAGAAACGGTGATGCATAACACCAAACAGGCGGAGTAATCTTTAACAAAATGCTGCGCAAACTCGGTAGTGCCGCCACCCGAGCCGTGTTAGCATCGGCGGGCTGAAATGCCAACAGGTTGGACGGTGACCTTTACCTTTGCGCGGGAGATCTGACATGCATCTGACGCCACGGCCCAGCGCACGCATGCCTCGAGAAGTCGCGCCGCACGATGAGCACAGAAGCCGGTGGAAGCTCCGTATGCTGGCGTGGCGGTTTCGGCATCGGCCGGCGAATGCGGTAAGTTTTTCGGCCACCGGGAGCGTGCGGACCGATCTCAGTGTGTCGTGGTTATTGCAGGAGCGCGAGCTGCAAGACAAAGCGCTTGCCGATGCGCGCCGGCGTGTCGAATCTCTGGAGGCGGACCCGGAGACCGACGAGTTGACGCTTGTCATGGCGCGCCACGAAGTATTCAGGCGCAAACACGAGCTCGCGGAAGGATTCCGGAGTTGAAATCTCAGGCTCACTCGAGGACTGAACCCATGACGCAAGCCTCCGTACCTGACTCACCCCGGACCGGCGCTGCCAAACCATGGGGCAGTGCCGCGCTTGAAGAGAAGGCCAAGCTGACAGCATCAGCTCTGTCCCGAGAGGATTTTGTTGCGGACGCGCCATACGCACGCGTGGACCCGGCCGACGAGAGGGAGACTCGCTCGATCATCGAGATGCGCTATCAGGAGTACCTGGCCCGGCGCGTGCTCGAGGAGCTTTTTGAGCGCGGTGAGCTCGAATCCTTCCCGAGCTGACCGGCAAGGCGTGTCGTACCTAGCCGAATCGGGCGCGTGAACGTTCAGGGAAAGACAATTCTGATCACGGGCGCGGGACGCGGCATCGGCCGCGCGCTGGCCACCTACTTCGCCGCAAAGGGCGCCAATCTGGCGCTAGTCGATACCAATCGCGCCGACGTCGACGTAACCACGCAATTGTGCGCCCGCGATCGGGTAACGGTGCGCAGCTACCTTGCGAACGTCGCCGCGGAGAACGCCGTCGCTTCGACATTCACGGAGATCGTCAACGATTTCGGCCGGCTCGACGGTCTAATCAACAACGCCGGCATCGTCAGGGATGCGATGTTGGTCCGGGTCAAGGACGGACAGGTGGTCGGCAAGATGACACTCGCTCAGTGGCTGGCCGTCATCGAGGTCAACCTGACTGGCGTTTTTCTCTGCGCACGCGAGGCCGCCGCGCAGATGATCAAGCTGGGTCACGGCGGCGTGGTCGTCAATATCTCGAGCATCTCGCGCGCCGGAAATGTTGGACAAACAAACTACAGCGCGGCCAAAGCCGGGGTCGCTGCCATGACGGTGGTATGGGCGAAGGAATTGGCGCGCCATGGCATCCGGGTTGGTGCCGTCGCACCGGGATTCACCCGCACCCCCATGGTTGATGACATGAAACCCGAGATTTTCATGAAGGTGATTGCACCGGTTCCGCTCGGACGTCTCGCAGAACCCGCCGAGATCGCGCACGCAGTGAGCTTCATCTTCGAAAACGACTTTTTCACTGGCCGCTGTCTGGAGATCGACGGCGGGCTGCGGTTGTAAACGGCGGTCGAACCTGCGCTCCCCGCTACGGCGGGCGCCAATCAGCAACGGTCCTGGGGCGCGACGATGCGAGGGTCGATGCGCATCACGGCGTACCCGGCCACCGCTCCAGCGCCGAAACCAGGGGCGAAGATTCGCGCGGCGCGCTGAATGATTCCCGTGGAAACTGCGTCCGCGATCGCGATCGGAATGCTCGCGGCCGACGTGTTGCCAACCTGGTCGATGTTGAAATACAACTTGGCGGCGGCAAAGCCGACAGCGCTGGCAAGCTTCGTTACCATCGTACGGTTGGCTTGATGCGGCACGATCAAGTCGATGGCATCGAGCAACGAGCTCCCGGTGTCGTCCGGGTCGCGGGCGACGAGCAACTCTTCCCTCATTTGGCTCAAATAGCGCTTCACCAGGGCCTGCACCTGCGGCCCATAGACCGTGATACTGCTAGCAAAGGCGGGATTGGGCCAGATGATTGAATTGACTTCGTCGAACGGCCCGCTCGCGTACGTCTGTAGCGCATCAATGTCAGAGGGTGTCCCGTCCGAAGCCGGACCGACGACCAGCGCGGCGGCACCATCGCCAAAAATCATGCGCGACGCACGCACACTGCCGACCTTGTCGGAGAATTTCTCGCCACAAACCAACAGCACGGGACGGTTTACCTCCTGCAGGATCCGCACGCACTCCGCGAGGCCATACAATGTCCCCGCGCAAGCGGCGATGAGGTCGAAGGAGGCGTGCGTCTGCAGCATGCCGAGTCGGCCGGAGAGCCAGGCAGCGACCGAGGGTATCAGGCGGGTACTCGTGCAGGTACAGAAAACGACCGCACCAATCTCATCTGGACTGCGCCCGGCATGTTCGAGTGCGCGGCGTGCCGCCTCCAGTGAGATATCCTCGAGCGTACGCTCGGTATAACGGCGGCACTCGATGCCCGTCTTCTCGACGATATCGCGGGCCGACATTGGCGACCAGTTGTAGGCGGCGTTGCGTACGAGATCCTCGTTCGTGCAACGGATCTCACCCTTGACGGCTGCGAGCGATTCGAGCCGCGGTTGGATGCTGAACTGTTTCCTGACATTTACGGTTTGGAAGGCACGCCGCGGTGGTTTCGCCTGCACCAGCGCGGGCGGCTGCAGCGCCCGCTGCCCGGACTTGACGCGGCGAATAAACTGCAACACTGATTGGTTGCGCGGGTAAAAGACGACAACCACGTCGTCGTCGCGAACCTTGCCGATCTCGATGAGCCGGACGTGCTCACGATGCCAGGGATATTGATTGTACAACACCATCGCCCAGCGCATGAGCGCCTCGAGCTCGGGTGTCTCCTCGCAGCAATCGAGGATCTCCTGGTACGAGAATGTGGTGAAGTCCGGATCGAACAGAGCGATATGGAGCACCAGGTTCTTCGGGTCCTCGAGAATTTCGGCGACTGTCGGCTTGATGATGGGAAGCTCCGCGGCTTGATGGCGGCGGTTGCTGAAGAGATCAAAGAGCTTCGCGAAGATGCGGTACTCCGCTTCGGCATTCCATGTTGGAGGCACTCGGTTGAACTCGGCCTGGAGCGCAGCGGCTTTGTGGTCTGCGTCTTTCCAGCTGGTGAGGCTCGGCAGGAAGACGTCATCCCGCTTCTTCGGCACATGACGCCAGGCCATGGGCCGCTTTTCATACATTGTGATCGTGTAGCGGGTGACCCAAAACAGATGCAAGGCCAGATCGCGCAGCAATTCGTAACGGCTCGCATAGGCGTGCGCCTCGATGCGCCGAAGCAAATCCGAGCCCGTCGGGGCTTTTGCTTCGAAATCACGACGCACCACGGCCGTGAACTGCTCGAGCGTCTCGAGCTGCGAAAATTCAACCTCCGGAAAAAAACTTGCGGGCAGAACAAGCCTGCCATGCCGGTTGACGACAAAAGGCTCCAAGGGACCCTCTCCTCATGCTCTGCGGATATTTGCTGCCTCGCGAGGGAAGCACCTCAGCCCACTCGAGGCAACACCTTCCAACCAGCCTTCCGGAACACATTATCCCCTGTTTGTTACATGCTCAAGTCACACTGCCGCGACAACATGTTGACGTCGATAGGATGCCAACACGACATCGGGTTTGATCGCAATGCACTCGCTGCGCCGCGGCGGCTGAAAATGCAGCCAAAAATTCGAATATACTCCACGTCCCGCACATGCGAACGTATCACCAGGAGAGACTGACATGACGGCGAATCTCTTCGGCTTCGACCCATTTTGGATCTTCCGCGCGCCACTCTCCGGTGACGTCAATCAACGTATTACGGCCCCGTGGTTCTCACCATCCCTGACGGTCAACTACGCTGGTGACGCGGTCGTCGAGGATCGAGTCGTCACCCGGGTAGCCAGTTACGGACGCCAGCTCGGCTGGCTAACCGAGGTTGCTCTCGCGCTGGCGAGGAACCAACCTCTTCCAGAGGAGACTCTGCGCCGTCTCGAGCAGGCCTCGCGCGAGATCGAGACCATCAAGAAGGAAGCGCGCGTCTCGGCGCTTCAGCAGGCCGGTGAGGCACTGGATCGCCTGAAGCGTGAGCAGCCGCCGCAATATGCCGAGTTGCTCCGCGAACGTCAGGGCAATGTCCAACCGTGAGGGGCATCGCCGCGTCCCCGATCCGCCCCTGTTGTAGCCAGACGGCGACGAGGTTATGTCGCGCACTGCGCGAGCAATTGTGACCCGTGTCACGTCCCTCTGTTTCCGTATATGGGGCATCTTGACCCAGATGTGGTCAATCACCGCAAATGGCGCGGCTTCAAGTTGAAGCGCATGCCGTCGCTGTGGACGGAACTTTGGGGAGGAGAGGTCAATGTCGAAGCTTGTGTATGCACTTCTTGGAGCGAGCGCACTGGTCGCTGTCGCATCGCTAGGCAGTCGGGTAGTGGTGGCGGACACGATCGCCGGCACAGGAGATTCCAGCAGTTCGAGCAGCAGCAGTTCGAGTAGCAGTAGCTCCAGCAATGGGTACGGCCCCGACTGCACCGGGGCGGCGGCATCGCTCGGCGTCATCTGGCCCCCGAATCATACGATGGTGACGGAAACCATCGTCGGCGTGACGGATCCCGACAATCTCCCGATCACCATCACAGTGACGGGTATTCAACAGGACGAGCCCGTACAGGTGGTCGGTAGCGGGAATACTCAGCCCGATGGCTCGGGTGTGGGTACCTCGATCGCCTCCGTGCGTGCGGAGCGCTCGGGTCCTGGAAGCGGTCGCATCTACTTCATCTCGTTCAGCGCGACGAATACGCAAGGGGCTCAATGTACCGGAACCGTGCAGGGATTCGTGCCGCACGACCAGGGACAGGGCTTCACTCCGGTCGATACCGGACAGCGCTATGATTCAACCGTCGTAACCAACTAACTGCGTCCAACAATCTGGCCTGCGCGCCGCTGTAAGTCCCAGCAGCGGCCGCAGGCTGAGCCCGCCGGCACACGCTCCGCTCAGCGGCAGTCTACGACGTGCTGGATTGCGTTACGCGACTCGCACTGCGCATGTGTGAGGGGGCGGTGAAAGCTCAAAGGTGAATAGAACGCGAAGCCCGCCAGCAATGGTGCAGCAATCACCACCAACTGCACTTCCTGCCACGCTCGCAAGGCCCGCCATCTTTCCGCGGCCTCGGCCAGTACGAGGGGAACGAGACAAAAGCAGAGAATCAACGCCAGAAAATAGTGATACAGATACATGACGCGCATCGTTCCCAGATACACGTGGACGATCATGAACACCAGATATTGCGCGAGCAGCATGACCATCAGGGCACGGCGATCCGGATCGGATGACGGGCACGGACGCAAGCGCTGCAAAGTCAACAACCCCACGGCAGCCAGGAGAGAGAGATCGGCGACAAACCATCCCCATGGGTTTCCGACCAATTGCAAGTACGACGTATGCACGCCGTCCGAATCCCACCGATAGTTGATAGCCCGCTCGTTCAGTGGCCATTCTATGGGCCGGGATCCATTTTGATCTCTCTTGGGCAGACCGTTCAGATCGGCGAGCATGAAATGCGTGTAGTCCCGCGCCGCAGTCCACACCACCGCGGGAGAAAGACCTCTTTTACCTTCGAGGTACGCCTGGTACATAGGTGAAATGAAGGTGCGGTCCTTTGCGGCCGCGGAACTGTTCACAGGCGGGCGATGGGAAGCGACCGCGACGTGAATCGTCCATACGGCGACGATTGCCGCCAGGCATCCGGAGGCGATGACCGAAGCATCGCGCAGCCCCGTAAAGAGGAGCCGGGCTCGCGAGCCACCATGCCAGCCGATTACGCTGCGGCGGATGATCAACATCAAGCCAAGCAACAACCAGAGCACTGCGTTCAACTTGACCATGATGGCCAGCCCGCACGCCGTGCCCATCACAAACTCCAACCCAGGCGAGCTGTACCGACCCCGACGCGCGCTCACAACGAAGCACAGCAAGGCGCCCAGCGCGAACGCCAATTGAAACGCATCCAGGTGGGCAGCACGAAAGTGAGCGATGAACGCGTTTTCAAACACGTACAGGTTGCTGAGCAGCAGCGCTGCCAATACCGAGTGCGACAGAGCCAACATCACGCCGAAGAAAAGCACTGCGCCGATTACCGCAAAAGCGCCAGACGCCAGACGCACGCCCAGGAACGAATAGTGTGGCGGCAGCCGCTCGTCTGCGATCTGCTTGTCCCAGCCGACGGAGCGTGTGTCCGTGCCACGGTTCGGGTGAAGTAGTGCGTCGCCGGCGGCGATCAGCATCAGCCCCAACGGCGGATGGCTCGCGAATTGGGCAGTCCCCTCCTCGTACCGCTGCACCGTGGTCAGGTAATATTTTTCGTCCCAGATCACGCGTGCGGGCTGACCGATCCCGAGCAGGAAATTCGTTGTGGCCAGCGCAACCACCAGCAGCGCGGCGCAGAAAACCCGGAGGCGCCCGTGCGGGCCGCGCCAGGCCCGTTGGGTCATGCGACCCGTGTATCAGGCAGCAAACGGAACTCGTAGTCGACCGTATAAAACGGAGTGTCGACCCGGGTCCCATCGGGGCCGGGCCCGGCCGGATGACGCTCGAAATTGGCGACCAACGACTCCTTCATCCCGAACACCGCATCCGAGTCGAGGTATTCACTACCCGCAACGAACAGATGCGTCGTCACCGGAAAATGGCCCGGTGCCGAAACAATCATGTGAATGTGGCCCGGCCGGTTGGGATGCCGGCCCATCTTGCGCAGCATGCGCCCCACGGGACCATCTGTTGGAACCGGATAGAACGTGGGTTTGATGGACCGGAACCAGTAGCGTCCCTCTGCATCGGTTCGAATGCGACCCCGGGCCTTCATAGCCGTCTCGCCGGGAATCTGCATATCGTAATTCCCATCGCCGTCCCCCGACCACACGTCGAGCACGGCATTCTCGAGCGGACGGCCATCCGAGCTCAGGACGCGCCCCGAATAGAAAGTTGGCTCGCCCTTGACGCCCTCGGCGAGATTGCTGCCGCGGGGCATATCCGGTGCGCCTTCCCAGTAGAACGGGCCCAATACCGTCGAGTCGGTCGTCCCTTTGAGGGCTGGATGGTTGAGGGTAATGACCAGCACGGAAACCCCCAGGGTATCGGACAGCAGGATGAACTCCTGCCGCTTGTCCGTGCAGGTTTTGCCTACGTCGGTCAGGAATTGAATGGCCGTAAACCATTCTGACTCCGTCAGCTCGACGTCCCGGACGAAATCGTGCAGGTGCGTGATCAACGAGGACATCACGCGCACGAACCTTGGATCGTCGCACTCGCGCAGGCGGGCAATCACGCCTTCCGTAATGCTCGCCTGGTCAAATTCGCGCATGGCACTGCCCCTCTTGACTACCCGGGAGCTTACAGGGAAACCACGCTGACCTAGCCGCCCAAGCGCTCGATTGTCCACGCAAGAGTCAAAGCCGGCGCACCCGGTGTGTTCCCGGGTGCGCCGCCAGATATTACAGCGGCAGTCAGTAGCCTCCGCCAACCGCCTGGACAAAGTTCCAGCCGTTCGGAGTGCCCAGGCCCGTCGCCGGATCCCAGCCCTCCCCGGTGGGCAGTGTTGAATCGAGCCCGAACGTCACGACGAACCAGCGCGTGGAGAACGGGCTGTTGTAGAGAGCGCTGATGAAGTTCGGCAGGTTCTGCAGCGGAGCCGCCAACTCCCAGGACTTGATGGTCGAAATTCCACCCGCGTCTTCGATCGTTCCGGTCACGTTATGCGCAGAGCTTCGGCTCGTGACGTCAGTGATTGCCCCTGGCGGCAAGCGATAGAGACGCGGTGCCGCCTGACCCAGCAGGTGGTGGGCACGCTGGGTCGCGATACCCCAAAGGGCCGTGAACATCGGACAGGACGCGCTCGTACCGCCGATCACTTCGAGAGAAAGATCGCCCTGCGCATCGCCGGTGAAGATGATCTCAACACCGGTAAATGGGTCAGCAACCCAGGAAATATCAGGTGTCCCACGGCGCTCCGCGGGAATCTCCCTCTGCCAGAACGGCTTCGGGTAGATGTCGCTCAGTCCACCGGTGCCGCCGGAGTTGAACCCCTCGTTATTGGGCGGAGCGAGTGGGGGGCTGCCGAGAGAGGCTTTATCGGCAATTTCCGTGAGGTTCGTACCCCAGCTCGTCTGCCATGCAATGTGCTTCTGGGAGTCGAGCGCGACGCTCACCCCACCCACTGCCGTAGCGAACGGCGAGCTCGCAGGCCAACCTACGGAGGTATAGAGACCGCCGAGCTGATTGGCGTTGTTACCGAAATCGCCGGTGCTGAAGTTCACGGAGATGCCGGCCGCGCCGACCAGCTTGAGGAAATTGTCGATGGAGGCATAGAACTCGGAGTCACCCGCAACACCGATCTCAAAACTGCTCCAGCTGTTGGAGATGGCAACCACTCCAGGGGTGGCGGCAGCCTTGGCGATGGCGGCGAACAGGTCACTGTTCTCATTGGTTGGCGCGACCACCAGCAGGATCTTCGCGCCGGGCGCGATAGCGTGCACCCACTCGACATCGAGGGTGGTCTCGGCCGCCCAGCCGGCATTGGCGTCGGTCGAGAAATTCGACTCGGTCGGCGTCCCCACAATCGTGAGGTCCACCGGCGGCAGCCCCATGGCCTGCGAGAAGGCCTGTGCGTCTTTCGCAATGGTCGTGGAGCCGAACGCGTCCACGATGGCAATGGTTGTGCCTCGACCGTTGAGACCAGCCTGGTACAGCGGCTTCAGGTTGTAGGCGGTCTGGATATCGCTCGGCTGATAACCGCAAGGGGCCATGGTACCCGGTGCCGTATTGGTAATGGGGGCTCCGTACCGGTTACCTTCGTACGTCGCCGTGGTGGTGCCACTAGCAAAAGTCACAGAGGTCGGCGGGTAGAAGCACTGCGCCGAGAACAGCACGCCGCTCGGATTCGCACCGAGACTCAGGGGCCTCGGCCGCATACCCTCGGCATCGGTCTGCCGGGTAACACTCGGCACGCCCACTCTGTCGACCATACGTGAGATCTGGGGCTCCGCCCTCAGATCCGACAGACCGCCGACGCCGGTAACCAGCGGCAGGAGCGCCGAGGGGATAGTGGCGCTGCGGCTACTGGCACGGAAACTGCGGCCATGGAGATTGTATTGATGCAGCTCCACCTGGAACGCACTCTCCACGCGCGCAACCGTCCCGGACGCTCTGACAAACAGGTTGTCCTGACCCACGCTGCTCACTGTGAACCCCTGGGCCTTCATGAAGTCCTCGACCTTCGTGACTTCGGCCGAGCTCGGAGCGTGGTGCGCGCGGATCTCCCCGGTGGACAGGTAGCCCGCCTTGCCCGACTGTTGGGCCGTGACGAGGTTGTCCAGGCCCTGCTGGTCGTGCAGCTTCATCCAAAGGGTGATCTCTATTGTACTGGCGGGATTTATCTCCCCCAGATCAGTGGCTTGGGACAAGAGCACTGGCCGGCCCGCGGCGCCGGCAATCGAGGTACTCAGACCTATCGCCGCAATCAGAAGATTGCGGACCCGACGAGCTACTTTCATTGGATACTCTCCCTGTCCGGATGTACGCGAGATTTTCTTGAGCAACAGGTATGCGACCGAAGTCGCAACCGATCAGGCGATCGGTCTCTCCCTTCGTTGTTGACTTTGTGAGGGAGTATGCGCCGACGAAAAAACGCCGGTCAATCGCAATGATGATCTACGGCGGGTGTGCGCGCAGGCTCAGAAACCGAGCGTCATTTGCGCCTTGTTGCTTGCGGGCGGACGGAACAAATCGGTGCGGAGCTCGTGCCGGTGCTCGGCATCCTCGAATCCATACTTGCGCTTCGCCACCGCGAAGCGGGCGCGCAGAAGCTGCGCAAAAACGCCCGTGCCTACCATGCGGGTGCCGAATTCGGCTTGGTAGTCCTTGCCGCCGCGTGCTTGATTGATCAATGACATGACGTGCTTCGCCCGGTCCGGGTAATGCTCCGCGAGCCACTCCCGGAACAGGTCTTTGATTTCATGCGGCAGCCTCAACAGCACATAGCCGGCACTGTTGGCGCCCGCGGCCTTTGCGGCCTCCAGGATGTGCTCCATCTCGTGGTCGGTAAGCGCGGGTATGACGGGCGCGACCAATACGCCAACGGGCACGCCGGCCGCCGCGAGCTGCTCGATGACCTTCAAACGTGCTTGCGGGGATGCCGTCCGCGGCTCCAGCGTCCGCTTGATCTCATTGTCGAGGGAAGTGATGCTCACCATGACGGAGACGAGCTGGTCCCGTGCAAGAGCCTGCAACAGGTCGAGATCCCGTACGACGAGCGCGCTCTTGGTCACGATTGTGACCGGGTGCCGGCACTCGGTAAGGACTTCGAGCACCGCGCGACTGACCTGCAGCCGCCGCTCGAGCGGTTGCCAGCCGTCCGTGTTGATCCCGAGCGCGATGGGCTTGCAGACGTAACTTCGCTTGCCGAGCTCGGCGCGTAGCAACTCGACCGCGTTGTCTTTGTAGAAGAGCTTGGTCTCGAAATCCAGACCCGGGGACAATCCAAGATAGGCGTGGGTCGGCCGCGCGAAGCAGTAGACGCAACCATGACTGCAGCCCCGGTAGGGATTGATCGACTGCTCGAAGCCAACATCCGGCGAGTCATTGGTGGTAATCACGCTCTTGGCGTGATCGGGCAGCACAGTCTCGGGCACTGAGCCCACCTGCTCTTCTTGCGCATACCAGCCGTCGTCGACCTTCTCGACCAGCGTCGACTCGAACCGGACGGGCGGATTGGAGAGAGCCCCTCGTCCCTTGAAAGGCTGCGAACCCAGAAATCGGCGCGTCATGGGGGCAATGATAAGGGGCGCAGGAGCTGTGCGTAAACCCAGTATTCGCGCTCGCGGACTACTGTATGGGCTTGGCCTGCGACCCCGATGCTTGGGATCCACGTCGTGCGCGCACGCTCGTGACGCATGGGACCTCGGACGTGAATCCCGCCCCCGCAACACACGCATCCAACACCGCGCACGAGCGGCAGATCAGTTTGTTTTCAAGCACCTGCCACATCTTCCGACATAGATGTATATAGCCTACAATGGAGCCGCCAAAGACATCCAAACACCACAGGAGAACGAGACAGTGTATGAATGCGGTAATGAGGAACTACGACATGACGGGAGACGCAGCAATGCCGGCGAGCGACAATGACAACCAACTCGCGATTCAAGTGGCGGAATTGCGGTCGGACGTGCGCCACGTTCAGTCGGATGTGACCGACATCAAAGCGGACGTGCGTGAGTTCCGAAAGGACATACTCAAGCTATACAAAACAATCAGCGATGCAAAAGTCTGGGCCTTGGTGCTGTACATCGGCCTCGCGGGATCGCTCTTTTTCGTCCTCGCGAAGGGATTCAAGTGGCTCTAGCTCGCTCGTTCAGCCGGTCTCGGTCATAGCGCCTGCTTGCGGGGCGCTGAGCGCGGCAAAGCGCCCGGTCGCGGAGAGACTCTCCGCGCCCGCCGCTGCGGTCCAGAGCTCGTTGCGGCGGGCGACACAGTGGCTGTTGGACAGCTCTATCAGGGAGCGGGCAGCGGAGAACAGGAAGCCTTGGCCGGCGACGCACCCCAGCTCGAGGAGCGCGGCGATCTGGGGCTCGTGCTCGATGCCCTCCGCCACGATATCCAACCCGAGCGTGCTCCCTAGAGTGATCACCGCCCGCGCCAGCTCGGGGCCGTTACCGGAGCTGGTGAGCCTGCTCACGAACGAGCGGTCGATTTTCAAGATGTCGATGGGAAATCGGTGCAGGTACGACAACGACGAATAGCCGGTGCCGAAGTCGTCCAAGGCAATACGCACGCCGAGCTCTTTCAGCTTCTGCAGGCGCTCGAGGTTGTCCTCCGTGTTGGACATGATGGTGCTCTCGGTCAGCTCGACCACCAGGTTGGCAGGCTCCAATCCCGAGCGTGCCAACGCATCGGTGACGTCCCGCAAGATCTCTCCATGTTGCAAATGTCGGCCCGATATGTTCACCGCCACCCGCAAATCCTTACCGCCCGCGATGCAACTGCGCCACGCGACCAGCGCCCGGCAGGCTTCGCTGAGCACCCACCGGCCGAGCTTGATGATTTGACCGCAGTCCTCCGCGACCGGGATGAACCTACCCGGCATCAGTACGCCATCGCGGGAATGCCGCCAGCGTATCAGGGCCTCCACTCCCAACAAGCTACCGCTACCCAGGTCGACGATGGGCTGATACTCCAAAAAGAACTCTTCTTCCGGGACCGCCCGTGCGATGTCGGCTTCCAGCCGTAGCCGCTCGTGCAACACATCCTGCATGCGCGGCTCGAAGCACACGTAACGGTTCTTCCCCGCGGCCTTGGCGTGATACATGGCAATGTCGGCGTTGCCTAGCAAAGCCTCGGCACCAGTGGCCGAGCTGGAGTAAGCAACACCCACACTCGCCGCGACTCGCACTTCCATTCCATTCAACGGAAAAGGCGTGGCCAGCGCCTCGATGAGGGCAACGGCCACGGCCTCCACGTGTTCGGGAATGGCGGCGGACTCGAGCAGGATGGCGAACTCATCGCCCCCGAGGCGGGCGACCGTATCCGCAGCCCGCATATTTTGCACGATGCGTTGCGCGACCGCCCCCAGCAGTCGGTCGCCCGCGTCATGCCCCAGCGAGTCATTGATATTTTTGAAGTTGTCGAGGTCGAGAAACAGGACCGCAACAGGAGCCTGCCCACGTGGCGCCAACGCCAGGGCACGCTGCACGCGCTCTTTGAAGAGGGTACGATTGGCGAGCAGCGTGAGCGGATCGTGGAATGCCATCTGCCGGAGCTGCTCCTCCAGTGCCTTGCGCTCGCTGATGTCGCGGAAGTTGAGCGCCAGACCGCGCACCGCCGGATCCGTGGTGAGATTGCTGCCGACGCTCTCGAGCACGTGCCGGCTCTGACCTCGCTCGAAGACGAGCTCCACCGGGCCAACCGTCCCAGCGGGAGTGGCCGCGATTCTCGCCAGCAACGCACACAGTTTCTCGCGGTCGGGGCCCCTCCAGAGGTCCAGGAGACTGCTGCCGAGCACTTCGTCGGGGCGAAAACCCAACGTGCGCTCACAAGCCGGAGAAACGAAACGGAGTATGCCCGCAGGCTCGACGATCATGATGACATCGGAGGCGTTCGCAATCAGAGACTCGAAACGATCCTCCATCATGCGTGCGGCGCGTCGCTCGCGCATTACGGCGTCGCTGCGCAGAATCACGCCCTGCCGGACCATCAAGAGCACGGTGAGTGCGAATATGACGATAGTTACTCCCGCTGAAGATCCGCCGATATCGTCGCGTGCGAGATATACCAACACCAGAAAGGGGATCAGCAGCGCTGCGTAAGGGAGGGCTCGCGCCAAAGCATCCGCCGTCTCCGATGTCGTCGCGGCGCGCTCCGAGAGGCGCATTTGCTCTCGCCCGGCGGCAGCCCACGGCACATAGGACGCCATATAGAAAAAGTCCTGAAGGCCGCCTGAGGCATAGGAGCCGCCCATCTTGGCCAACGACCAGAAAATGTCCGCGATGAACATCATCGTGAATCCGACGATCAACAGCAGCGGCACCCGGCGCCCGTCGGCGCGAGTGAGCAGCCGAACTCCCAACACGAGTAACACCACACAATCCAGGCCGGCATAGGCCTCGCTCAGCCCCTGTTTGAGCGCATTGGGTTCGGCATGTACACCGGCAGGACGGATGACGAGGAACCAGAAGAAGGTGCCGAAGCCAATGGCGAGGATCGTGGTATCCAGACAGACCTGGACCCACGGCACGCGGATCACTGCCGCCTGGATCAACTGCAGGGCCGCCACCAACATCGCGGCATAGAAAGTCAGGAACAGGAGATCCGCGGGACCCGGAAACGGGTCCTTGCCGTGCAGCCAGCTTTGTACCGTGATGAGGGTACCGACCCAGTACAGCCCGAGCGCCACGGCGAGCGAGCACCAGGCACGGCGCAGTCCCTTGGAACGAGCCCGGAACGCGGCCGCGATCGCGATGATCGTGGCGGCCAGAATCGCTGGCGCGTCCGACAAAAGCCCGACGTAATGGGTGACCGACGGGCCGCCGACACCCGCGAGCATCACAATGCCGCAGAGCACCGTATAGGTGACGAGACCGAAATACAGTCTGTTGACCCAACACGGTGCATTTGTCGTGTTGGGTACTGGTGCCTGCTTGACCTGAGCGTCCACGTTAGATGCTGCGCCGCAATGTAGCGTGCTACGGGGCGCATCGATCGTATCGGCTAACGCTGCCGATGTATGAGGAGCGCATCACTCCCGCTGGACAGCAGGGGTCGAAAAGGTCCGATTGGGTCTAGATTCTGATGCGGAAACCGAACATGAGGGTCGTCTGATTCTCACTGCCGGAAGTACCCGCGGCCGGCGTGCCCTTGAAGCCATTCGCGAGGCCATTGGTGACCTCCGAATAGTTCACGCCGGTGTACAAGTCATAGTGCTTGTTGAGCACGTAGTCGAGGACGACCGAGGCCTCATTGAAGTCGCCGGAACAGAGCAGACCCGCTGCGCTGCACCCTATGTTTTCGTGGCCATCTACCCCACGGCCGATCGTCCAGTTGTTCTGGGTGACATGATAGAGCCCCACCATGAGATTCCACGCCGGGCGGAGCTCGTACTTCGCGCCCAGCCATTCCATGTTGTAGACCGTCGGGCTGTTGACGTTGATCGGCACTGTGATCGGATAGTTGTTCTGGGCCGCGGCGCCCGGGACGTAATCACCGTGCTTCCGCTGCATGTGCGAATAGCCGCCGTATACAGTTATCTTGCTCAGTGTGTACTTGCCCAGCAGGTTGTAGGACGTGTTGTTGGAAATGAAGGCGGACAACCCCGGCGCGGGCACCGGATTCACCGGGTTGTTGAACGAGCTGCGCAGGTTGACCGCCCCCTTCTCGTTCTGGAAGACCGCATCCAGCGAGAAGCCGCCCCAGCTGCTACCTGCATCCACGCCGTAGGATTTTCCCAGCAAGCCCGTATCGAGCCCGCCACTGGAATACTCGACTGCCAGGTGAGCCGGACCGTGCTGGTATGCGTAGCGGATGGAGTTGTCCCAACGAGCGCCCTGAGTGCTGCCCGCACCGGCATTGAGACCGGAAAAGCCGAGGAACGAGAACGCGTAGGAGAGCCCCTGCGGATCGTACTGGGCAATGGCATCCAGCTGCAGCGAGCTCTGCCGGCCAATGGTCAGCGCCCCATAGACCGTGTGGCTGATACCTCCCCAGATGACGCCATTGAACGGTTGGCCACACCGGCTGGTATCCGCATTCGCGGTCTGTTGCCCTTGGGGGCGGCCGCTATTGGTGACGACGCTGCCACACCCATCGACGAGCTGGCCCGACAGCGGGTTGAATCCGGTGTCGGTCCTGGCAATGAGCGTCAGGCCATTGCCGATCGGCTGCGACACGCGCAAGCCGACCTTTGACTGCTCCAGACCGCTCTCCGCCACCGTAGACTGAGGCCCGGAGAAGTTGCGCGTGGTCGTAAAGGCCTGGTATTCGAGACCGCCGCCCCATTGGCTGCTCAAGGGCACACCGTTGGACTGATATGCGTACCCGACATCGATCGTCGCGTAGAGGGTAACCCCCCCGAGCGACAAGCTATCCGGGATCGGATCCTGCAGCTGCGCGTACGACGGTGCGGCCGCCAGGGCAAGGACGAGGAGCACGATAGGTTTAGTTGTTGTTCCCATAACGAGCGTGCCTGCAGTGGTACAGACTGAAGGCTGAAGCAACCGTGGCAGGAACGAAACTCGACAATGGTAGTAGAGGCAAAACCCAGCGTCAGGTGTTACAAGTAAGGTTTGTCCAGGAAGGGCCTCGAGATCATTCGATGAACTATCTGGTCCTCATCGTCGACGATCACCCGCTGTTCCGCGCGGCGCTCAGGGACGCCGTGCGCGCCGTATGTACCGACTGCGAGTTCCTGGAAGCCGACAGCATCGCAAGTTTGTTCGATCAGCTCGATGCGCACCCGGATGCGGATCTGCTGCTGCTGGACCTGAACCTGCCCGGGGCATACGGCTTCTGCGCGCTGGCACACCTGCGCGGCTCGCACCCCGAGTTACCGGTGGTTGTAGTATCGGCGCTGGACGACCGGCGCACCGTGCGTCAGGCTTTGGCTTTCGGAGCGCAAGACTTCATTTCCAAGTCCGCGAACGCGGACCGTATCGGCCGCAGCCTGCACGCGCTCTTGACAGGCGAAAACACTCCAACCTCCGGCTTCGAGACCAACGCCGACCTGGAGGTAGGCGGCGAGGCGCTCGAAGTGGCGCAGCGCTTCGCGCAACTCACGACCCAACAGTTCCGCGTGTTTGGCATGTTGTGCGCGGGCAAGCTCAACAAACAGATCGCCCACGAGCTCAACATTGCCGAGACGACGGTGAAGGTCCATATGAGTGCCATCTTGCGCAAGCTCGGAGCGGCGAATCGTACCCAGGCAGCGCTCCTGGCCCGACATCTGCTCACCAACCCCAGCGAGCTGCGGCCACCACCCGACGAGACCGAGACTTAAGCCGCTGAGCCTCGGGGCAGGCGCAACTTGAAGGCACTCAACAGCGCCCGTAGTGCTGCGGGTCGCACGGGCTTGTGGAGTACCGAGATACCTGCTCCACGCGCCGTTCGGACCAGCTTGGTGTCATGGTCCGCGGTAATGAGCGCGGTCGGGTACTGAGGACCACATTCCTCGCGGATACGGCTGATGAGGTCCAAGCCATTGCTGCCATCGTCCAGGTGATGATCGGCCAGCACCGCATCGATCGCTTCGATCTTGAGCACCCGCAATGCCGAATCCGAGCTATGCGCTTGAGTGACCTGGACGCCCCATCGCTGCAGAAGCGCCTGCATGGCATCGAGAATCGAGCGATCGTTGTCTACGACCAGAACCCTGAGTCCGCGGAGGTTGCCTGCCTCGGGCACGGGGGCGGGCAGCGCCGGACGTTTCAAACTCCTCGCCTGTGCTATTCGCGGGACACGCACACCGAACACCGAACCGCGCCCCGGCCGGCTGCGCAGAGTGAGCTCGTGATGGAGCAGTCGCGCGAGGCGATCGCAGATGGACAGCCCGAGCCCCAGACCTTTTTCGCCCCACGGCGAGCCCTGCTCGAGCCGGCTGAATTCGACGTAGAGACGCTCTTGCTCATGGACCGCAATGCCGGGTCCCGTGTCATAGACACAAATCTCGAGCTCCCCCCCACGCCGCCGACAGCCGAGGAGCACCCCCCCGCGCTTGGAGTAACGCAACGCATTGGACAGATAGTTCTGCAGTATCCGCCGTAGCAGCACGCGATCGCTGCGCACCGCATCCCGACAAGTTGCGACCTGCAGGCGCAGGCGGCGCGAGTGCGCGAGCGGCGCATACTGATGTTGTAGATCATGCAACAGCTCCGCGATCGGGAAGGTCACGATTTCCGGACGCATGCCGCCGATATCCAGGCGCGCCACGTCCAGCAGATCCTTCAAAAGCTCCTCGGCTGCGCGCATCGAGCCATCTATCCGGCTGGACAGCTCGCGCAGCTCCGGAATGTCAGCCGCACGCGACTCCAGCGCGGAGGCGAACAGCCGGGCGGCATTCAAAGGTTGCAGCAGATCGTGGCTCGCTGCAGCCAGGAAGCGCGTCTTGCTCAGGTTGGCGGCTTCGGCCTGGAGTTTCGCCGCGCGTTGGGCCTCCAGAGCCGCGCGCAGCTCATGAGTGCGCTGCTCGACCCGGGCCTCGAGCTCCTGCTTCGCCTCCAGCAGCGCCTGTTCGGCGCGCTTGAACTCGGTTATGTCGGTGTAGGTGGTGACGAAGCCTCCTCCAGAAACGGGTTGACCGCTGATGCTGTATACCTGACCTTTCTTGCACTGGCGTTGGTACGCGTAGGCAGTCCCGGCTCGCAGGCGCCCGAGGCGCTTCGCGATGTACTCTTCGGGACCGCTTTCCCCGAAGTCATCCCGGTGCGCATTCCAGCGGATGAGGTCCTCGATGGGACGGCCGACGAACACGAAGCCGCTCGGGTACTCGAACATCTCCAGATAGCGCCGATTCCAGGCGACGACTCTCAGGTCCGCGTCGACGACGCACACTCCCTGAGTAACATTCTCCATGGTCGCGGCCAACAGCTGACGGCTGAATCGCAGCTCCTGCGAGTGCTCGTCCAACATCCGCGCCACCTCATCCACGCCGAGACCCTTGCGTTTGAGGGCGTGAGCCACGATCCGGGCCGCGCACCGGTCGTGCGGCGCAGCGCCATGCAGTAGCGAAATAGCTGCCATGACTACGACGTTCAAGGCCAGCGGAGCCGCCAACCCGAAGGCACCCGCGCCGGGGTCATGGAGCAAGTCCAGGTAGATCCAGGCGAGAAACCCCGCCAACATGCCACAGAAAACCCCAACACGACTCGCACGGCTCCAATACAGCGCCGCGACCATGGCAGGGGCGAACTGCGCGCAGGCCGCGAACGCCGCAAGTCCGATGGCGCCCACGCTGACCGCGCCGGAGGTGGCGCGGTAATAACCAAACGCCAACAGGGCAAGCCCGAAGATCACCGCTCGGCGCAACCACAGGATCCGGTTGCCGAGGTCGGCGGTCGCCTCCAGGGGCCGCTGCCAAAGCATGGGCACCGCGATATTGTTCGAGATCATGGTAGCGAGCGCGACGCTGGCGACGACCACCATGACCGTGGCAGCCGACAAGCCGCCGAGAAAAACGAGCACAGCCAACCAGGGAGCGCCGTAGGCCAGCGGCAATCGTAAAATGAGGGTATCGGAATCGGGTGGCACGGCGTGCGTGCCGCTGGCCGCAAGCACGACAACAGGCACTACGAACACCGAGAACAGCCCCAGGTACAGCGGCAATATCCAGCGGGCTCGTTTCAGGTCCCCGCTGTCGGCGCACTCGAGGACACCGACCTGGAATTGCCTCGGCAAACAGGCGATCGCTGCTGCGGCCAGCAGCGCACACACCACCGTATCCGTGTTGAGCAGGCTATGGGGGCTTTGCAGTTGCGGCGGAAGCCGGACCGCCAGGCCACGCAACTCGAGCCATGCATAGATGCCGACCATCAGGAAGACGGTGAGCTTGAACAGCGATTCGAAGGCAATCGCGAGCATCAGACCGCCGTGATGCCTGGTGGGCCCCACTGTGCGCGCGCCAAACAGCACCGCGAACAACGCCATGAGCATTGCAGCTGCGAGTGCGGTGTCGCGATACCAGGGTGCTGGCGCCGCGGCGGCGGCCGTCAAAGCGGCAAGGCTTGCGGCCACAGCCTTGTATTGCGCGGCCAGGTAAGGAATTGCCGCCGTGGCCGCAATGAGCGCGACGAGCGCGGCAAGCGAGCGGCTCCTGGCGAAGCGAGCGGCAATGAAGTCCGCGATCGACCCAACATTGTGGGCCCGTCCGGCTTTCACGAGTTGCTCGAGAAAAGGCCCGGCACAGAGGTAGACGAGAATCGGTCCGATGTAGATCGGCAGGTAACTCCATCCGTCGCGGGCGGCCGAGCCAACGGCCCCGTAAAACGTCCATGACGTGCAGTACACGCCGAGCGCCAACGCGTAGATATAGGGCCGCAGCCGCGGGCGTCCCGGGTAGATCGAGTAACGATCGCCGTAGAGCGCAATCGCAAACAGGCAGCCCAGGTATGAGACCGCGAGCGCGGACAGGAGCCAGCCCGACAACATGAGTATCCCTCTCCGCCAGGCTTATCCCATCCATGGTGCATCAAGCTGCTCAGGGGTCATAGGGACAAATGGGACTAGATCGCCATGACCGTTCCCGCGCAGCCGTTTGTGCTATATGAGGCTCTGGCCGGTCTTGCTACAAAGCTTCAGGGGGTTCCCGATGGTTCCGAGCCGCCGCGCCTCGCGGGCTATCATTGGCGTCTTATCGGTCTTTTTCCTAGCGCTGCTGGCCGCGGCCGGCACGCGAGCGGCGGAGGCCGCGAGCATCGACGAGCTCCTGGCCCGCGCTCAGCGTCTCGCCGATAGCGTCGAAATCAAACGTCTGCAGTGTGAGTACGGTTATTACCTCGACCAATCCGATTGGGACGCGGTGCTCGAGCTTTTTACGGACGATATCGTCGCCGAATACGCCAATAGCGGCGTATTTCGCGGCAAAGATCACGTGCGCGCCCTGCTCTATGCGATCGGCTACGGCAAGTCGGGCCTCCGAGTTGGGCAGCTGCGGGATCACATCCAGCTGCAACCCGTCATCGATATCGCCCCGGACGGGCAGTCAGCGCGCGGCCGTTGGAAGGCACTGGTGCTGCTAGGTCAGTACGGCGAATACGCGCGTTGGCAAACAGGCCCGTATGAGAACGAATACCGTAAAGAAGGCGGCCGTTGGAAAATCAGCCGTATCCATTGGTTCGAGACGTTCACTGTGCCCTACGAGGGCGGGTGGACGGTCGCAATGCCCCAAAGCAATGTGGCGGACCGCAAGATCCCGCCTGCCGATGGTCCCCCAACGTTTGCCGCCAATCCCTGGCCCGCGGTGACGCTGCCGCCGTTTCACTACTCAAACCCGGCGACTGCCCGTCCAGCTGCACTGAAGATCCGCGGGCCCGGCACCGGCAGCCCCGGTGAGCGCCTCGCCGCTGCTCAGCGCCTCACCGGCCTGGTCCGAGACGAACACCAGATCGAGATTTTGCAGCGGACCTACGGCTTCCTTGTCGACAAGAATCTCTGGACACAGATCGCGGACCTCTTCACCGAGGATGGCACGCTCGAGATTGGCGGGCGCGGCGTATTCGTTGGCAAAGCTCGTGTATTGCAGTATCTGCGGTACCTCGGCACACCCGGGCGCGGCAAGCTGTACGACCACACGCAGATGGAGCCGGTGGTAACGGTGGCAGCGGACGGACTGACAGCCAAGGGCCGCTGGCGCGCGCTGATTTTCGGAGCCGATCTGGACAAGCGCATGGACTTCCTGGGCGATGCGATCTACGAGAACGAATATCGCAAGGAAGACGGTGTCTGGAAGATCTCCAAGCTGCATGCCTACTTCGTGCTGTACACCGATTTCCAACGCGGATGGGGCGCGACCTTCTGGGCGCTCACTACACCGGAGGTCGACCTGCCACCGGATCGCAAGCCGTCGGCGCGCTACGAAATCTATCCGGGCAACACATTCGTGCCGTATCACTACAAGCCCGGCAACACCTGGCCCGAGCCCGCCCCAGCCACACTCCAGCCCGTTCCTGGCGCGCAACTCAACTCCGGGACAGCGGCGCTTGCCAAAGAGATCGCGCGGCTGGAGGACACCGACGCGATCGAGAATCTGCAAAACGCATACGGGTTCTATCGCGACAAATGGCAGTGGGATGACGCAGCCAAACTCTTCACGGCCAAAGGGACGCGCGAGGTCGCTCAGCGCGGCGTCTATGTGGGTAGGGAGCACGTGCGCCACAGCTTCGACATCGACGGCCCGGCCGGCCTTCGCCAGGGTGAGGTCGCCGAGCATTTTCTCTACCAACACGTGATCCACGTGTCGGAAGATGGGAAGACCGCTCACGCGCGCCTACGCGAGCTGACACTCACCGGCGCCTTCGGCAAACGCGCTGAGATAGGCGGTGAGGTCGCCGAAAACACCTTCGTGAACGAAGGCGGGATCTGGAAGATCAAATCGGAGCACCAGTACACGACGTTCTGGGCGGACTACATCAAAGGTTGGTCGCGGGGGTACCTCCCGATCGCCGCAGCCGACCCGGCAATCCCGGCGGACCAGCCGCCAACCGAGGTCTACGCGGCCTTCCCGGATTACTACATCCCGCCGTTTGACTATTCCAACCCGGTTACGGGCCGGCCGATCGTGCCTTAGGGACTTTGCCGTCCTCGTGCGCTGCGCCTCATCCATGGGCCCCTGAAGACTCCCCGCGCGCTCGCCGGGGAGCGATGCAGCGAGGGCCGGCGGCGGCCTGCGCACAGACAGCGGGCGCGAAAGTTGCTGCGTTCGGGCAATGCTCTCAACTGCCTGCCAGCACCTGTAGATCCGCGATGATTAGGCTGACTCTGATCGGTGAGCAACACTCTCGGACGCTCCCTCCCATTGAAAGCGCATACTTTCGCATCACGGGCGGCTCCATCTGGATTCGCCCGGGCGACACGCCGTTGGCGCGTTATATCGGGCCGACCTGGCAATACCGTGACACACAGTGGTCCGGGCTGCGATTCGAAGGCAATTGCCGCCTGGTTTTCGGGTTGCCACGCGATCCGGCGGGCGTTTCCGAGTTGTTGAGTGTTGTCTCGATCTCTGCCTGCAGCTTGGCGGCCAACGGCGTTCCCTTCGCGATCCTGGAACCCGAGCGCGAAATGTGGCGTGGGGCGTCGGCAGGCACCTGGTGGCATTCCTTCCGCCTCGAGAGCTTGAGCCTGAGGCCGGCCGTTGAGTCCGATCGTGACTCATTGTACCGAGTCAAGCCCTACGCGCGTAACCGTTACAACCGACTCATGAACTAGCGGCACGTCAGTCCCGGATGCGGGGCTGGATGTTGCAGTTGCGCCACGTATGTTTGGAGCCGTGACGACCTGTGGCAGTATCGTGTCTCATGTCAGGAGTGGAGCGGTACTGTGCAGCCAACACAGCGGGCGATCATGCGGGGAGCGGTTGTTGCCGCGATTCTGGTCGATATGGCCGCCTGTGGAGGTGGCGGACATGGAGGATCTGCCAATCCAGTGATGGGGACCACGGCATTCACCACGAACGAGAATGTCGCTTTGAACGGCACGCTTTCCGCCACCGACCCGGGCGGCGGAGCCGTCACTTTCACGCAGGGTACGCCGCCTAAATCCGGGAGTCTGACTGGCTTCACGGCGGCGGGCGCCTTCGTCTACACACCAAACCCGAACTTCACCGGCAGCGACTCATTCACCGTTACGGCCGCGGACGCCGCGGGACATGCCACGACGGGAACAATCAACCTCACGGTCTCTGTCGATCAACCGCCAACTGCGACCGGCGTCGTCATCCGTAACGATACTCCGGGCGCGACCAGTAACGGTATCAACGTCCTGGCGAATTCCAGCGATCCGGACAAAGACACACTGACCGTGACCATCACGACGCCAGCGAGCGCAGGCGTAGCCAAAGTGAATGGCGATGGCACTGTCAGCATCTCCGGCCTGCCCAGCGTGTTCAAGGGCGTGATCCGCTTCGGCTTCACGGTCACAGACCCGAGCAGCAAGACCGCCAATGCCGGCGCAGCCGTCTTTGTCGGCGTCGACCCGTTTCGCGTCACCTTCGTAGCCGACTCGGACCCGCAAGGGAGCGGTCAGTACGAGGTCTACCTGACAGACTTCGCGACTGCGCCCGTCAAGGTGTCGGCAGCAACACAGGGTAACGCGCGCCTGCAGGGCTATGCGGCATCCAACAACGGAGCAACCATTGCGTATCGCTCACTCGACCCGGCGAACGCTGCGAGCAATAAGATCTCGTTCGTGCAGACGACCTCTCCCGCTACTCAGGTGCCGATCTCACTCCCCGCTGGTGCATTACCTGTGGCGGACGCCAACGGCAACGATCAGTTCGTAGTCAGTCCCGATGGCAAGTGGATCGCGATCATCGGCGGCACGGCAGCGAACAACTCGCTGTATCTGGTGAATGTCGCAAATCCAAGTGCGGTCACGCCTGTCACCACGACGTCCTCAGGGACGTCGGCCGCATTTGTGTCGCAACCTACTTTCACGCTGGATTCGACAGCGCTCTATTTCCTGGCGGGCGGCGCCGGCGGCCAACACAAGTCCGTCTATCTCGTAGCGGTGAGCAACCCTGGAACCGCCGTGCTCGTGTCGAAGCAAAGCGACCCGGCGACCAGCGACGACATCGGCGCATTCACGGTCGCTACCGACCAATCGAGCATCGTCGAGCAGGCTAACCGCAACGGGCGCGAGGGGATCTGGTACGTCGATGCCAAGACCCTGACAGCCGAAGTTGAAATCGACACACCCACGGCGGGAGTGGCGGTCACTTCCAGTACGGTAGGGCGGCCTCCGGGGCTGGGCGGCAGCAACAATGGCAAGGTGGTGGCCTACGATGTCGGCGTGCCGGGGACTGCCCCGACCTCGACAGGCATCTTCGTGGCGCAGGTCTCCAAAACACCCGCTCCACAACTGGTCACGCCGCTCGAGACCGTGCTGGGCTTCAGCCCGGACAACTCCAAACTGCTCTACACCGATTCGGCGCAGGTCGCCGAGATCGGCGCAGCCGCGGGGAACGGCGGTATCCAGGTCGGGGTGGGCAATCAGGCCTGGTACGACTCGTCGGGAAACATCGTGCTGGTGCAGGATCCTGCCGCTGCGGGCGTCACTCTGACCTACAACACGCGTCCGTTCGGCTCGCCGATGCCGGTCACCCGCTCGGGAACGGTCGCTTACGCTGTCGATGTGTCCGGATTCGCCCAGGGAGTTGTAACCCTGAGCGAGGGTCAGGGCGGCATGGCGGCGCCAGCCGCCGCCAGCCTGCAGCTCATCAACGTCCTCGCCGCAAACAGCCAGGGGATTCAGCCGCTATACCTGGCCTCGCTCAGCTCGACACCTTCCTCGGCCTCGCCCGTGCATCTGACCTCCTATATTTCGAAGGTCGTGACCCACTGACCCCTTCAGGGTTGCAGGCCGATCACAGTGACCGACGCTGGCGCAAGTCTCAAGGAGAGCGCTCCAGCCGCACCTTTGGTCGCGGCAATCGGTTTGGGCTCCACGGTCATCGGGGTATCGAAGGTGTTGATACTGTCAATATGCGGTGCGGCGAGGGTCTGGCCGCTGGCGGCACGGTAGCGGCCACCATCGGCCGCGATCTCGATGCTCACGGGACGCGCCGGGTCGAGATTGGTGAGAGCCAGCCATACCTTGCCATCCTTGTCCTTAGCCGCGATGGCATCGACTCGCGGTAACTTGACCTCGCCATGCACGTAGCTGCCCGGATCGAAAGACACCGGTAGCGATGTGGCATCTTGAAAGGGTACATACATGTGATACACGTGATAAGTGGGCGTCAGAACCATCTTGCTCCCACTGGTGAAGATCATCGCCTGCAGGACGTTGATCATCTGTGCGATGTTCGCCATCCGCACTCTGTCGGCATGGCGCACGAGTGTGTTGATACCCAGTGCGGCGATCAGCGCATCCCGCTGGCTGTTCTGCTGCTCCAGAAACCCTTTGTTGGTGCCAGGCGTAGGCGCGAGCCACGCGCCCCACTCGTCGACGACCTGTGCAATCTTCTTTTGCGGGTCGTATCGATCCATGATCGCTCCCTGCGAGCGGATCAGGTCATCCAGATGGAGCGCCTGCTGCAGCAGTGCGGCGTAATCGCCCTCTCCGAACCCCGTCGCTTTGTAGGACGGCGGCCACTTGCCCACGGTGTAGTAGTGGAGGGATACCCCCTCGATATCCCAGCTATACACATGGCTCTGCCAGGCCTGCATGACGGCTTCGGTGTAATCGCTTTTGCCGCCGTCGGAGCCCACCGCGATCCTTTGCAGGGGTTGCGCGCTGTCGTAGCTGCGCACGTAATGGCTGTAGATCTTGAGTTGACTGACATAGTACTCCGGTGACATCGCGCCACCGCAACCCCAGTTCTCATTGCCGATGCCGACGAACGGCACCTTGAAAGGAGCCGGATGTCCGTTCGCGGCCCGCTCGGCGGCCAGGGCGGTAGGTAGCCCGGCTGTCATGTATTCCATCCAGTCGGATGCTTCCTGGACGGTCCCCGAGCCGACATTGACGGACACGTAGGCGTCCGCCCCGATCTGCTGCAGAAAATCCATGTATTCGTGGGTGCCGAACGTGTTCGGCTCGATGACGCCGCCCCAGTTGGAATTCACCGTAGCCGGACGGTGGCTCGCCGGCCCAAGTCCCTTGCGCCAGTGGTACTCGTCGGCGAAACACCCTCCCGGCCAGCGCACATTGGGAACTCGCAGCGCCTTCAACGCCGCCACGACATCGTTGCGGATGCCGCGGGTGTTGGGAATGGGCGAGTCCGGCCCAACCCAGATGCCCTCATAGATTCCTCGTCCCAGGTGCTCGGCAAACTGGCCGAACAGGTGCCGGCTGATCTTCGGGCCCGTTTCGGACGCGTGAAGTGTCACGGTCACCTTGCCTGCACCATCCTGGGCGCAAGCCATCGTTGCGACGACGAGCGACCCGATGAGAGCACTCACCAGGCCCCGCACCGCTCTGCGCGCGTTAGATCCGCTCACCAGTACCCCCCGACGTTTGCCAATAAACCGAATAACGCTCATCCCGCACGAGATACAAAGGCATCACTTTCTCATGCGCCCCGACCGCAGGCAGCCGGTCGGCTGGCGGGAGGCTCTCGGGCTCTGTGGGACGGCCGTGAACTACTTTGCGCGGACCATCGGTTGGACCGGGCCCCAGTACCGCCGCCAGCACCAGGGGGCCCTGGAGCATCGCAATGACGGACTCATCTCCCGCCAAGGCCTCTCGTCGTGACTGCATCGGTAAAACAACGCTGATGACATCCCCATCCCGCCAGACCCTGCGTAGCCCCAAGTACGACCCCGGGTCGGCGACACCTTCCAACGGTCGACCGTTTATACTGACTTGCGCGGCGCCGGTGGTCCAGCCAGGAATCCGCACGTGGATCGCTCGTGCGACAGGGCGCGAGGACCTGATTTTGATCGTGATGCTCTGCTCGCGCGGAAACTGCGTCACCTGCTCCAGAGCAAGCCCTTCCTCTTTCCAATCGAGAGTCGCGGCGATGAACTGGTTGATGTAAACATCACCGCCACGGTGGAAGAAGATGGTGTCGGTAAACTTGCCGAACTCCTCGGCACCCGTTCCGGTGCAACACCAGAACGACTCATCGGCGGAGTTATAGGCGCGCCAGTAACCGGCCGCGAGTGGGAAGAAGTACTGTTTGAGCCCGTGCGCATCCTGCGTACCCAGCCTACAGTTGAATAGCGTCCGTTCATACTCGTCCATCCACCGCGCCTGCCCCGTCCATCCGAAGACGAGACGCTGCAGTTTCATCAGATTGTAGGCCACGCAACATTCGGCGTTCGTCCAACCAAGCGTACCCTGGAGTTGTCCCGGCGCAGTGGTCCAATGCTCATCCAGGCTGGTGTTGCCGATAACGTAGTTGCGTGCGCTGAGCACCTCTTCGAGGAAATATTCGGCAATCTGCCGATAGCGACGCTCCCCGGTCACTTCGTACATTCGAGCGGCGCCAATGATTTTCGGGACGTTGGTGTTTGCGTGCAGTCCCTGCAACTCGTCGCGACGCTGCGCCAAAGGATCGAGAATGCTCGGCTGCTCGAACAGCCGCGCCGTCTCCAGGTACTGCTCCTTGCGGGTAAGTGCCGCCAGATTGACGAGCACCTCGTTCATTCCACCGTATTCGGTGCGCAGCATGCGCTGCCGTTGCTCGTCGCTGATTCCGGCGAAATAGTTGCCCGCCCACCCGGCCATGCCCTGGGCTACCTCGAGCGCGTCCGAGTTGCCCGCCAGCGAATGCATGTCGAGCAAGCCGGCCATGATCTTGTGGTACGTATAGAAAGGCGCCCATACGGGCTTGCCTTGCACGAGACCTTGGAACAGATCCGGCGGAAACGCGCTCAGGTAGCCGGTTCCGATCTTCTTCTGGCATTGCGCCAGTGCCGACACGAGCACCTCACCGCGGGCCTTGAAGGTAGTGTTTCCGGAGCTCGCGGCTGCCAGGGCGAGCGCGGATAGAACGTGGCCGCCGGCAAAGTGGCCGCGTAACTGACACGCCGGGTCCTCCCAACCGCCATAAGGTGTCGCGCTGGAAGAAACGCCCGCAGTGACGCGAAACGAATGCAGCAGCCGATCGTCGGCGAGCGAGTCGAGATAACGCTCGTTGATCTCGGCCTGCTCCCGAAAGATCCCCGGCCGCAACCGCACGGCGCTCAGCGGAAAGGGGACGAGATTCCCGGCCGGTTGCGCGGCCGAGTCAGCTGGCAGGATCGGGGCGGCTGTCGAGTCACCGAGCCCGGCGGCAACGGCGGCTGCAGCGCCCGTCTTTAGAAAATCACGCCGCGAAGATTTGGTCATGAGGGCCAATTGTCTGACAAATTGCAGAACGTGGCAACACGGCGCGTGCGGCCCAAAGCAGACCAGCGCGGACCGGAGCGGCCGCACTGACCAACAGGCGCACTCGCCCGGAGAGTTCCTGGCGAGCCTGGGCCCCGGGAGGGATACTGCACGCGCAACCACCGGAACGTTGCGGTATTCGTGGAGGCATCATGCGGTCGGGGTTCACCAGGCTCACCCTCTCATGTGTGGTTTTGGCCATCTGTTCAGCGCTAAGCCACGCAAACGACCAGGCAACCGATAAAAAGCCTACCGCCGCACACTGCACAGACCCCGCGAGCGGGAAGCCCGTCGATTGCGTACCTGCCACCTTCACCACCTTCGACATTCCATTCGACAAGCTGCCCGGCGGCCGAATGAATGCCAAGGGCGAGCTGGATCCGACCTCATCGCCGCAAGATGCCCACGCAGGCGCGTTCGTGGCGGCCAAGAAGCTCGGGCTGTTCCGCAACTTCGAGTGGGTCCACTGGATTCCGACCGCCCCATCCAAAAAAGACCCTGCCACCGGCAAATGGCACGGCGGTGACCTGGACGGCTTTCCCACAGGATGGGGCTCGACGGGCTTAGGCATCGCGGGCGACTGCCTCTACTGGGGTCGAAGCAACTCCACCAACACCACCGGCCCGGGCGTAACCCTGGACGTCGAGATCTTCAAGATCCAGCCGGACCCGGTGAAGAACCCTCCGGTCGAAGTGGGCACCATGCCGCAGCTCACCGCCGACCACGGAGCAACAGCGGTCCGCGACCGCGAGTTGCGTCCGTATAACTACGTGTCCACGGACGGCCGGGAGCGCATGTTGATGGTCCGGAGCGCCGCCACCGGAACCGGCGGCGACGTGATCACCTACACTCTCGATCCCAACACCTGCCTGCCGGTCGACCAGGGAGCGACCGCCAAAGGCGTGCTCGCGCACGAATTCTATCTCTGGCACGACCAGCGCAATCCCAATCGTCTGCTGGTCATCTCGCAGACTTACGGCTCGCAGGACGAAGATCTCATCGTGACCGCGATAACAGATGAGAAAACCGGCACGGTGCTCGCCGAGCCGACCTTCCTCGCCTCGTTCACTCTGGAAAATATCGGTGGTCCGCTGCGCAACGAGCGACCCGACGAGACCGGGCTGTACTCCTCCGGCAGGTTCGCGGATTACAGTCATTTGACGGACCAGTGGGGGCGCCCGGGAGCCGCGGAGCCTGCCATGGTGAACAGCCTCCACTCGGGCACCATGTCCGACGATGGCGAGCGCTTCTACGTTGCCGGCACGACCGCCGGAATGTACATCCTCGACACCGAAAAGATTGCGCAGAGCACGAATGCACAGCTGGCATCGGGAAAGGTCTGCAACCAACGTTCGGCCAATGCATGGCTGGACGGCAAGGTAGGCGGCATACTCGATGTCAAGAAGCTGCCGGAGGTGGCGAACGACTGCGTTCACCCTGTACTCAACTCGGACCCCGGCGTGCTGGCGCTGCTGCGGTCCAACCGCTCGGATGTGGATAAGCTCGCGCGCTACACACGGCTCGAGACTCGCTCCCGGTTCAGCTTTACGCCGCCGCTGGTCGCGATGGTCGGGGTCCATAGCGCGGTACCGGTTCCCAACCGTCCCTCACTGACCAAAGGCAACACCAAAAAGCGTCCCGCCTGGGTGGTGATCACCGAGGAATGGCCCTTCGGGCCCTGCCCGGAGCGGGGTCTGCGGATCATCAACATCGAGTCGGAAATCAACCCGATGATGGTGGGCGCACTGGCACAGTCCGACAGCCTGGTCGAGAAATGCCTGGCACAGCCCAAGCCGCCGGGTGCACTGATCCGGCCCATGATGCACGCTCACAATCCTACCGTGCTGCCGGATCTCGTATTCGTGGGCTGGCTGGGTCATGGAGTTCGGGCCATCGACATCTCGAACCCTTTCAATCCGCGCGAAGTAGGCCATGCGCGGCCGGTGCCCTGGGGCGATATCATGACCTACCCGGATATCCACAACGGCCTCATCTACGTCGGCGACAACCAAACCGGCCTGCACGTGCTGAAATATACGGGACCCCACGCCGAGGAGGTGCCGCAGAACGCGGTGTATTCCTCCAACCGGACCAGCCCGCACCCATCCGGTCCGCCGCGCTCGGGCGGTAAGGAATGATGGCGTGTTGCGGAGAGCCGTACTGGGCCTGCTGTTGGTGTTGGGCGTGTCTGGCGGAGCCGCGGCGGGACAGGCGGCACCGGTCCTCTACACCGAGGATGACCTGCTATTTCTGACCCATATGATCATGCATCATGAGCAGGCTCTCACGCTGGCTGCCCTCGTGCCGTCCCGAACGCAGCGCGAGGAGTTTATCCGGTTTGCGCGCTATCTCGACGGAGCACAACGCGCCGAGATCGACCAGATGAAAGCGCTGCTGCGGATGGCCAGCGACCGGGGTATCTCGATTCCTCACCACGAAATGCTCGGCGACCCGCCAATGGCGGGAATGTTGTCCAAGGCGCAAATGGCGGAGTTGACCGCGGCCACCGGCCCGCGGTTCGAGCGGCTTTGGTTGCAAGGAATGATCTATCACCACCAGGGAGCCCTCGACATGGCGCGCGAGCAGCAGCAACGGCAGTTCGAAACGGGGCGCCAGCCTTACGGCATCGACGTGATGGTCGATGACATACTGGTCGTGCAGCGTGCGGAAATCACCAAAATGCGGGGGTGGCTCGAGCAGTGGGGCCTGTCGCGATAGCAGGCCGCGCTGAGTCTGTTACGGGCTCATGCGGTCAGATAGCGCAGCTCCTGGCGCACGTGCGGCACGAAGTAGAGTCCGGCACCCATCGCGGGAAGACAGATCACGACAGCCATGATCCAGGGCATCCCGTGGTAATCGGCGATGTAGAGCGCCTCGAACAGCCCTATTCCCGCAGCTCCGGCGACCGCCACTGATCTGAACAGAGCGCGGGTAAACTGCGTGCGTAATGTCACCAACGCGCCGACCGAAGTCACGACATCACCGCACAACTTGCCGAGAGCGGCACCGACGATTCCGTAAGATGGGATGAGCAGAGTGTGCGCGAGGAGCGCGACAGACACTCCCAGCACATCCGCGCGCAACATCTTTGCCGGCACGTGCAGCGCCGTCGCTGCGAAGCGCAGGATTGCTGAGACACCCGCAAAGAGCGCCGACGCAGCCAGAATACGCAACGGGATCGCCGAAGCCAGGAACTCGTTCCCCGCCAGCAGGGTCACGACTGACTCGGCGTGCACGAACACTACCGCGAAGGCCAACGAAGAGATGATAATGCTCGCGCTGATTGCAGCGCGCAGTCGTGCTCCAAAGAAACCGCTGCCGTCCGCGCCCCGATCCCGCATGAAGAGCGGCATCATCATCCCGCCAAACAAATAAGGAATCACGAACAACAGCTCGTAGAGCTTCAGCGGTGCATCGTACAGCCCCACCTGTTTTGCGCCCTGAAGCAGCGACAGCAACAACACGTCCGCCCGTAATTGGACGTTCAGCAGCAGCACCGACCCCGCTACGGGCAAGCCTGCCACAATCAGCGTCCGCCAGACCGGCCAGTCAAACCTCAACCGGAAAGGCAGTAGTTGGTTGGCATAGTAGGAAGCCAGTGCCGCCGTACAGATGAGCCCAAAGGCGGTCGCCGCCAACATGGCGGTCGTGCCGGCGCCGAGCGCGGCGAGCCCGGCGATGAGCGCCAGTGCCACGAGTGCACCGGCCGTTTCGGCAATGGCGCCGCGATGCTTGGCCAGCTTGAGTTGGAATACCGCCCGCAAGACGTCGTTGAGTTGATAACCCACCCAACCGGCACCGGCGACGAGCACACCTAGCCGTACGTCGGGGTCATAGTCCGTCAGAAAGAGCACCAGCAACAAAACGAGCACGGCGCAAACCGTCGCAACGATGCGGATAGCGGCTGCGTTACCCAGAACACGGGGCTCATCGCCATTGTCGCGTGAGATCTCGCGCAGTGTGATCGAATAGAGTCCGAAGTCAAAAATGACGCCCGCGAAAAGCAGCATCGTCAAGACCGTGCGGTAGTCACCGAGGCCATCGGCCCCAATGGTCCGCGCGAGGACGCCGAAGGTGACGACCCCGATCAACGCTCCAGCCACTCGACCCGCAAGCGCACTGCCGAGATTACCCAGCAGTTTTCTGCCCAAAGCGATAGAGCCTCCCTCGGCCACGGCCACGCTTCAGACAGCGAGCCTTACCTTTCACTGACCTTTCGCGATTGGAGTAACGCGAAGGTACAGACAAGGTTCCAAAGCTGCAACCTTGATGTTACGTACTGCGAAGTATTAGCTAAGGCCCAGCTTGACCGCGAGCGCGGGCCTACAGTGCTTGAATACCAGGGCAACCTGGCTGCGCAACGCGCGGTGCCGGCCTGCCCTGCGGCCTGCCGGCACCGCGCCATTTTCAGAAACTACGTTTCACCGTGACGGACCATTCCCTCGGCATGGCCGGCTGTCCGTTGATATAGCCCGCCGAGGTGTGCGTGTCGAACAGCGTGAGGTAATAGAGTTTGTTGGTCATGTTGGTGACATTGAGCGCGGCCTGCCACAGGTCCGACTTGCTGCGCCAGGTGAGCCGTCCGTTCAGGACCGTATAGCCATCGATCTCATTCCAGGCAATATCGTTGATGGGATTGGCAAACTGCGAGGCCTGGTAGCTCACATCGAGGCGGGGTGTGATGCTGCCCCGATCCCCGATGGGATAGTCATATTGCACACCCGCGCTCGCTTTCCATCTGGGCGTATAGGGCGTGACCATGTTCAACGTAATGCCGGAGTCGACCACGTCGTTGATCCTCGTGTATTTGAAATCGAGCCAGCTGGCGGAGGCATCGAACTCGAGGCCCGCGACCGGATGGACCTCGGTCTCCAGCTCGATACCCTTGACGTGCGCCGAGCCAACATTGGAGGGTAACGCACAAGGCGCGGGTGGATATTGGATGCCGTCGAGCGGCGGAGTCGGGCACGAGCTCAGGGTGAGCTGGATGTTGTTGTACCTGTTGAAGAACGCCGAGACGTTGAACCTCATGTGCCGATCGAACAGATTGGTCTTCAGTCCGACCTCGTAGGCGGTGAGGGTCTCCGGCCCGAACGACAGGGCCTGGGACGGATAGAACGGCCGCGGGTTGACGCCGCCCCCTTTGTAACCCGTCGACACCTCCGCATAACCCATGATGTCCGAGGTGAACCGGTAGTTCAGGTCGGCGCGGTAGTCAGTACGATTTCCCTTGAACGTCGCGGTCGTGCCGTTCAGGCCCGCTACGAGGCCGTTATATCCAAGCGGGTCGGTGATGGTGGTCCCGTCCGCATTGTGCCGGTAGTAGGTATAGGTCTTCTTTTCGTCGGAATAACGCACCCCGCTCACCAGGCTCAATTTGTCCGTCACATGCCATTCGGCATTGGCGAACCCGGCGACCGTGCGTGAGGGCGTACTATCCGGACCGTGGATGAAGTCGAAGCCCACCCAAGGCAGTCCTACTCGAGCATTGAGCCCGCCGTTCTGGCGGAGAAAGAAGCCGCCCACCGTATAATCGACCACGTCGCCCACCGAGCCGGTCAGGCGCAGCTCCTGGCTGAATTGCAGGTGTCTTTGTTTCTGCAGCAGGATCTGCACGCCAATGGGCGAGGCATCCGTCTGCTCGGCAAACTGATTCGTATAGTTGCGATACGCGGTGATCGATGCCAGTGTGAGCTTGTCCGTGAGATTCCACCGAACATCGCTGGAAAGCCCCCAGGTGCGGTAGTGGTTGATCGGCGGTACCGTAATAGGAGCGTATGGGTCGGGCCCGAAGACCGCCGACCCGGCGCTCGAGGTGTACGTCGCATAACTGAGGTACGGATTGTTCGGGTGGTTGGGATCGGTGGATTGGGGTCCGTAAGGAATGAACTGTGAGCCGTAGAAAACCGGCTTGCCGTCCTTGCCGAGCGTGTAGGTAGCCGCCCCCAGGCTGGCGGGATTGACCTTCAGGATGGTGTTGGCCTGCACGCCCGACTGATCGTCGGTCGCATCCGCCGCCAGGTTCCACTCCAGGGCATCCGTCGCCAGCCAGCGCAGCGCGATCCGTCCGGCGTTGAAGGCCTGACTGCCATCCTTCCCCAGGGTGCACCCGTCGCCGACCGAATGTGTCGGCAGATCGGATCCCGGGTGACTGCAGGCATAGTCCTCGCGAGTAACATAACCATCGTGATGTTTACTGGCGAACGACACTCGGACGAATAACCTGTCGGGCGTCACCGTGAAATCTCCCGCGCCCCGGGCCTCGATGCGATTGAGGCTGCCATAGGTGACATCGATGTAACCATTGCCGTTGCCCGTGGGCTTCTGCGAGAAAAGTTTGATCGCGCCGCCGATGGAGTTCTTACCCGCGAGCGTTCCCTGCGGGCCGCGCAAAATCTCGACGCGGTCCAGATCGAGCAGATCCAGCACCGAGCCGGTGAGCGTCGCGTAGTAGACATCATCGACATAGATTCCGACACCCGGCTCGAGCGCCAGGTTGAAATCTGTCTGACCCACACCGCGGATAAAAGCCACCATCGATGAGCCGAAAGCCGCGCCGTTGGGTTGCAGGGTCACGTTCGGGGCTTGCCCGGCTACCTGGGAAATGTCGGTCTGATTGCGCTGTTCCAGCATAGCTGCGTTGACAGCCGTGATCGCGATGGGCGTCTGTTGCAGGTCCTGCCGGCGGAATTGCGCCGTAACGACGACCTCCTGGAGGACATCCTGGTTGTCTGCGGGTGCCGCGTCGGCCGCCACAGCCGGTTTGGCCGGCGAGATGAAACAAGCGGACAGGGCCGCGAGAACGAGTAGCGGAGCTCTGTAGACTTTCACTAGTGATCCCCCCTTGTAAGTCTCTTTCTAGTCGGTAAGCAGTTGCCTCGCAAAGTCAGCTTCCAACTCCGATAGTGAAGCGCAACTGAGTACGGCGCAACATTCCTCCAAGGTTCTCCAGTGCTAATCGGCCAGGATGGAACTGTGCATGGCCATTATTGGAAACGCTCCGGAAATTACCTGCCGAGGCAGCGAAGCGAAACCGGTACATTTGGCCGCGGCGGCGTATGATGGAGCTCGTTTGGAGCGCAGCTGGCCCGCCAAACAGGGGGGAATCGACGTGCAAGCAACCGGCAGTCCGGCTCTCGTGCCGACGTTAGATTTGCGTCGGGTGCCACCGAATCAGCGCGCAAGCGCTTGGTCCTCGCACACGTCCACATTCT